>Ga0075420_100000625_pt1 | contig 28390 bp, 25 predicted proteins | sample SoiMetdeltSBSDD4_FD_75296 | JGI IMG/M metagenome (GOLD analysis project Ga0075420, IMG submission 75296) | Bulk soil microbial communities from a Populus tree surrounding site in Tennessee, USA - Soil MetaG P. deltoides SBSDD4 | ecosystem: Environmental > Terrestrial > Soil > Tree plantation...
CAGCGTTTTAAAGAGCCGTCACTCTGTTTTATACATCGCTAGCTTAAATCCCACCATGATATCGATTCACCAACATCTACCATAACCTAGACTTTAGTTTTCAGCATGATGCAAGACAGCGGGTTATCAGATACATTATGTTGGCATATCCAGGAATGTGCGTACACATACAAAACAACCGACCTAACTTCAATAACCAAGAAGATAAATCATCAGCCTTTTAGCAGGGAAAACCTTATCTTCGACAATTATCCAAGCAACATTATGGCCGAAGAAATGTTCATGTATACGGTGACTGCAGGGATTTTTGCCTTCCTTGTAGCGATCCTTTTTGGAACGAGAGCAGCACGCAAGCGCAAAGAGCCTGAAGAAAGGCCAATTGAAACAGAATCGTCTTTTTCCGAGAGTTCTGGGGGTTCTGGAAGTGAAGGAAGGCGAATCAAGCGATTCAAGTCAGACGGCACGCCCGTGTACGAATAGCACAATAATATCTCGCAACTATACTGTGGATTGGAAATAAAATAACATGTCTGTTACTTGATGTTATCGCTTTTTTATAGAATCTTAAATACAGAAACCTCAAGAGCATCGAAGTAAGAATATATTCTAGCTCAAAAGAACCTGAGAAAAAAAAATATTTCATGGCCTTGCAGAAAACTTCCTTTGGGTTTATAAACTCCCGAGCTTTCTAGTGGAAACTGCCATCATAACCAATCTTCTAATCCCTTTTCCCCAAGACTAATAAGTCTGGACCGTCAACTATCTATAACAAGCAATTGTTCAAGATTGGGACGCATTTAATGCGTCAACGAAATCCAGGTGCATCAGCACACTTTTACGTGTGCCCTGTGTGCAAATCAGGATTCAAAGAAAAGATACTACTGGCCATACATATTGGAACGAGGCACTAGTTCCTCCATCTTTAATTTTGTTTCGAAGAGGTAATAAATTTTCATACACTGGATCAAGCGTGATCCACATAAGAATCGCACTTGATTTATAGATGTATGAGGAGAAAATTTTTTCATATGGAATTGTATGGGCTCATGCTCGGTGCAATTGGTGGACTGTTGGGCACTGTGGTTATGTCTGCCATAGAGATTATACCGTGGAGAAAATGGGGCTTACCGGGCGTATTTGAGTGGCATGAGAATCAAATCCTTATTGTAAGATTTCTAAGGTTAGAAAATGAGGAGGCCTGTCTCCACTATCTGGGCATATTTGGGCTTCATTTGACAAATGGTATATTGGGAGGCATAGGATTTTATTTTGCCATCGAATTCATAGACATTTTGACGATTCTCCCTATCCCACTGTCAGCAATGTTATACAGTTTCTTTTTGTGGATTGTTACGCTGGTGCCAATTCATAAGCCTATAACAGGTCTCAATCCATGGAATCACCCGTTAGGTCATGGGCCGGCTCTCGCAAGTCTAGCAGGCCATTTCGCATATGGGCTAATTTTGAGCTTATTGTTTCTTGGTTTTACATGAGTATTACATATCTCGAGAGGTAGGAGGAGGGGGAGGGGGAGAAGGGGAGACAGTGATGACGATAGTGCCGGTAAGGATGAGAACCAAATTTAGTTAAGACAATGACCACACCTTAGCAAAATTCAGCAAAAGATAAGACACTACCTAAAGTCATATTATTTAGCTAAGAATTGCTTTTTTGGAGTTGCTTACTCTAGCAGCAAAAAGATTCTGCGGATTCTATAAGAGAATACTCAAGACAAAATATAATTGACATATATGATTAACATATTCACCAATAGTTATAGTAAGATAATGTCAACAGGCGTCCACAACGTTTTTGCTTGAACAATTAACAATGCATGGCGGTAGACTGTAACAGTAATAGTCATTATACATGATAGAAAGCAAATAATGTTGATGCAAATTGACAAGGAATCAGACCTTGATCACCATTCTCGTAAGATATTAGTTGCAGGTGGAAGTGGCTTCATTGGAAGCAGGCTCATCAAGAGGTTATCTGAAGACATTCATCGTCAAGTACCACAATTCAGAATGGAGATTGTGTGTTTGACTCGAAATCCAGAATCCATTAAGGACATGTTCGATAAAGACATCAGATTAGTTAAGGCAGATGTTTCAGATTATCAAGATCTTGCAAGAGTGATGTCTGAGGGAATTGATATTGCTTATTATCTTGTTCATTCTATGGAAGGTTCTTCAAAAGAGTGGAAAAAATTTTCTGAGCGCGACAGAGTTGCTGCTATGAATTTTGCCAAGGTTGCATCAGAATATGGAGTCAAGCGAATAATATATCTTGGTGGATTAATCCATGGGGAGAATGACAATGATGATGATAGGCTATCAGAACATATGCGAAGTAGAAAAGAGGTTGGAGAAATCCTACAACAACAATATTCATCATCTAAAGTTACAATATTTCGAGCTGCTGTAATCTTGGGTCAGGGGGGCGGATCATTTCAAATGCTCCAATACCTAGTGGAAAGACTTCCTGTCATGATTTGCCCAAGATGGGTACTTACTAAATGTCAGCCAATATCTGTAGATGATGTAGTTGAGTACCTTGCCAGGTGTATTGATGTGAAAGAAACTGAGGGAAAAACGCTTGACATAGGAGGTCCTGACATATTGACATATCTAGATATGATGAGAAAGTATGCAAAATTGCTAAAGAAGTCAGTGCACATCATAATTATACCGTTTCTTACTCCTCGTCTATCATCTTATTGGGTGGACTTAGTCACACCTGTTAAGGCATCCCTTGCAAGGCCGTTGATAGACAGTCTCAAACATGATGCCACTGTACGGCATGTTAATGGGCGCCTGATTAGGCAACTAATCCCTATCCAACTGAAATCATTTGAAGAATCCATTCAAGCAGCAAGAAATGAAAAGGTGCGGATTAGGCAATCAAACAGACAGATTAGAGAGAGAAGTACCCTAAAAATTAATCGCAGACTGTTGATGATATCGCTGCTTGTGATGGCTGCAATTGGCTCTACCTATTATATTATTGATGATAGACCTGAAATTTACCATTCTAATTGGATTATTCTTGGAATAATATGGTATCTAGGCATAGCATTGGCAATTTACTTTCTGAGATATGGTGCAAGACTAGGCGCTCTTACAGCAGGCGTACTGGGCTGGCTGACTCTCATATTCTGGCTGATAGATAACCTTTACGTCGTTGGGGGGACACCTCTGCTTGCTTCATCCCCAGATGCAATTATTACAATTCGTAACTTCATTGGCGCAGGAGTTGCTGCGCTTGTTGTTGCAACGTCTCACAATTTATTCCATAAATTGCGTTGATTGACAAAAAAAAATACTGTGATGCCAGACTCAGTCATCCGAGGAATTGATATTAACGGTCTGACCGGTTAGTAGCTGCGTATATGGCTCTATATCTGTATCATGGTTTAGAGTATTATCAATAATGATTGTGCCTGAATTTCGTATTGATAAAGTATTAGCACCCGTAACGCCCCGAACATTAGTCATATTAAAGGTTTGGTCTTCGATATTCATGCTTGCATCAGAGGTCATGATGTAGTGAAAATCTGTAACGTTAGCAAATGTATTATCTGAAAATATATTATCATTGGAAGCCACTGCTCGGATAGCATTCTGCACACCATCAAAGGTGTTATCATATATTCTATTACCACTGCTCATTCCATCTTCATCTAATTGCAATGGGTTATGTACTGAAATTCCAGTTGTCGAACTACTTATTGTATTTCCATAGATTTCGTTATTTTGAGATTCTGAAATCGAGATTGGATATGCAGATCCATATTGATTGTATATGACATTGTTTCTTATAGTTGAATCATGAGTGGCTCGAGAAAACATAAGGCCTGATCCAGCATTATTGTATACCTCATTTTCTTCAAATATAACATCATAGCAGTTGAGTGAACATATTACAGCAATGCCGTTATTGTTGTATATTTTGTTGTTTGATACCGTCATATTATGTGTAGCTGTATGAGGATCGATTGCATACCGGATATTGTTGAAGAACTCGTTACCGTCAATTATAATATTGTAGGCGCCTGCAGAATAGAATCCCATCCAGTTGTCATGGATACTTGAGTTTCTTATTGCAAAATCATGTGATGGGCCATATGTCGATTCGCCTAGATCGATTCCCCGCCTAGGTGGTTGTGCATATCCTAAATAGGCAACCTCTGAATCTTCGATAAATCCACCCTCACTAACTCGAAAATTCATATATGCTCTTGGAACTGTTCCATTCGCTGTCTGGGATATGGGCAAATCAGTTTCGGGATCCCACGATGTTATAATTACACCACTTATCTCTATTCTTCCATGAACTATTATTCCATTTTCACCCATAATCTTCAGGTATTGCAAACCATCCTCAGCTGAAGTCATCGCAAAGGTTACACCATCACTTACTCGCAAGTTAGCATTTAGAAGGTATTGGCCCTCCTCGTCTTCCTCTTCAAGTATCTCGGGATCAGGTATGGTTCGGATGACATCTCGAAAAGAAGCATCGCAGTTTATTGCAATAGTGTTTTCTCCCGCTTCATACCCTATACATGGTTCTTCACCTCCTTCCTCAGGTGCTGCATCCCCCTCCTCCTCTTCTTCTTCTATTGTAACACCTTCCTCATCAGTTACTTCCTCTTCTTCTATTCCTTCCTCAGGTGCTGCATCTCCCCCCTCACCTTCTTCTTCCATTATTACACCATCCTCATCAAAGAACAATTCCACCTGTTGGTATGATGTGCCGGTCATAGAGAAAATGAGAACAGACGTTAGAGCGATAATAAAAAATGGCTTATAAACGATCATCGTTCTACTGCTTCCTTTCATAGATTTAAGCAGTGGAGTCGCTCACTATGTAAAAAAATCTATAGACTTATCACACATTCTTGGTTATCTTGACTTAAAAATATAAGCGGTATGATATGCCAAAAGTCCAATCACGCACTTAATTGAGCAATCAATATGAAGAGATTATTCAATCATTATACGGTAAAGTCAGATCAAATATCCCAAAACTGTAGCAGAGAGTATATAACTCAAACGATGACTTTTCTTAAGATTCACAAAACATTCATTCATTAAGATTTTACTTACCTTGAAAATAATAATTTACTCTCAATATTCTTTCACATTTCATTATCAGCATATTAAGTCGATAGTGAGTAGAGAAAGTAAGAAACATCAAGTAACATACAACTTTTTTGCCAGAACTACAACGGGCGCAATAAGAAGTAGTGTTGCTAGCCCGTTTGGCAGGCCAGCGGTTCCAGTTACAAATACTGAATCAAGAATTATTATTGAGATAACCATGTTTCTGACTGCCTTTTGTACTGAAAGCACCTCCTTCGCAATATATTGCCTAAAAGTAACAATTATGACTGCAGCAAATATTGAGAGATTTAGCAGAAATGTCCATTCCAATTGAAGCAGCACGCCTAAAGGGACTATAGCTAAAATAACGCCAAATACTATCAAGATGACTAGAGTAGAATTTGGTCTTTCGTTTCCTACTTCTTTTTTACTCAAGATCGTTATCGAGGAAACGTAAAAGAACAGAGAGGAAGCAGCTGCTGCTACAATAGCGACTGAATGATTATCAATGTATAGTAGTACAGGACTTGCTCCAAAGATCACATTTAGAAATCGAGTGCCGCCCATTGCAAACGGACCTATTACAGTGTACTTCAGCTGGTAATCATATGCAATTATTAAAATAGTGAGTGCCAAACTAATTGCAAGGCTTATTGGGCCAACTACCAAGGCAATAATATTTGCAATTAATAGTGCAACTATAGCAATGGTCAGAGCATATCCTTTCGAGATCTTTCCAGAAGGAAGGGGTCTGGATGGGCGTTCTTTTTTATCTATCTCAATGTCAAAATAATCATTTAGAACTATTCCTGCAATGTATAACAAGCCTGAGGAGACCATAAGTGCAATCAGTTGCACCCCATCTGCTTCAGCTGGTGCTGTTGTAACAGCGGCAAAATACCCAGCCAATATATTGGAAGGTGTGGTGAATACATTTGGAAGCCGGATTAGCCGAAGGTATTCTTTGACTCGTTGGGTTACATGATATTGCAAAGGTAGTCGTACGCCTCTTTTGCTGCATCTACAGGGTTATCTTGATAAGGATATAGCTCGACAGTAACAAACCCTCGGTAACCGATATCATCAATTGCATCAAAGACTGAGCGAAAGTCAATTGACCCCCGCCCAGGAATCAGGTGGTTGTGAATTCTAGTGTGTGCGATGTCTGCCAAATGAAAGTGTTCGATATAGGCTGATAATTCCAAGGTGACTTTGGCAGGATCTTCATTTACGCAGTAAAAGTGACCGATGTCAAAGTTGAGCCGGATGTAATTCGGGTTAAGGATTTTCTTTGTCATCAATGTTTTGAACTGACTTGAATTTTCTACGAGAAGTCCCGGTTCAGGCTCGATTAGCACTTTTATATCTTCTTCCTCTGCTATTTGAGCCACCTTTGCCAGACCATCAAGAAATATTTCTTCAAGGCGGTCTCTATCTCGGGGTTGCTGTTGTGATGATATTGATGATGATGAAGTGAGCGGTGTCACTGGTCCACCTGGCTCTGTAGAGAGGTGCTTTGCTCCGATTTTTTTTGCAAGCCTTATGCACTCGATTGTATGTTGTATGCGGGTCTCTCTTCTTGTGTTATCCTCCTCAATCCAAGAAGGGTGGTATGTGTCTCCAATTGCAAAAAGCGTAAATGCATTGAGATTTGAGATTTGTATGCTGGACGATCCAAGAGTTTTCTTCAATGATCTAATATGATCCTCTTTAAAGTGAGGAGGATATGCATGTGGAATATCGCACAGGATCTCAACACCTCTGTATCCTAGCTTTGCAATCTCTTTTATTGAATCTTCAAGTGAGTATCGTTTGAAGGCATTAGTGCTAAATGCCAGGTTGATCATTATTGCTAAGGCTTCCAGGTAAATCGTGGCGATTGCTTGAAGAATTCATATGCGTTGTAAAATGTTACACGCTCTATTTCATTAGTACTAAAATTTGCCTTTCTCATCTCCCTTGCGACAAGTGGAACACTTAGTGGGTCTGATGGGCCCCAGTCGGCGGCACTGTGGATCATTATTCTTTCTGTGCCATATTTTTTGATGATATTCATTGCACGCTCTGGCGACAACTTTGATACAGGATATACCGAAAGTCCAGCCCACATGCCAAATTCGACAGTCTTTTCAATTGTTTCTTCGACATTGTGGTCTACCAAAATTTTATTTCTGTTGTAGCGTCTGCCGTGTTCACTATTTAGTATCATCTCAATACGCAGCATGCCTTCTGGTTTGTTATTGTGAGGAAGGTGGACAGTCATGAGCATATCCTTTTCCGTTGCAATGTCCATCTGCTTTACAAACACCTCCTCTTCGAGGCCATTTATGAGATTGTAACCAAGCTCTCCCACGGCCACTACTCGTTCCCTGTCCAAATATTTCTTCATGGCTTCCAAAGCGTCTAGTGCAAGCGGCCGTTCCATGGCTTCCTTTGGATTTACAGAAATGCAGACAAAATGCTCTATTCCGTAGTCTCTTGCGCGCTTTGTTTCAAACGTTATCATGTGTTCCCAATAATCCTCGAACGTTCCAACCGATGTCCTGGGGCTCCCTAGCCAAAACGATGGCTGGACTATTACTTCTATCCCAGCCTTGGACATTGCCTCATAGTCGTCAGTTGTCCGAGAGTACATATGGATGTGGGGTTCAAACAACCTTGTCATATCCTATACTAAGAGAAAGTGCGTTGTAACTCTTTTTAGGTTGTAGAACAAATTTACTGTACCAACAGAATATGCTGGCTGCCGTTTTCCATGCGCCCAACAACATAATTGTGCAGCATGTACCTGTCACTCACAGACATGTCATGCTCAAGGTGAGAGCCTGTGCTGTATGCGGATATGACGCTCGAGTCTTTAGAAATGGTCATAGAAAGGTACACCCGCCAGTGATTTTAGGACACGAGCTATGCGGAGAAATACAAAACGACATTAGAGCAGATGGTGGTGCGACTATGAATGTAGGTTCTAGGGTTGCGGTTTGTCCCCTGGTCCCTTGTCTTCACTGCAAATACTGCCAAATTGGTAACTACAATCTTTGTATCAACTTAAGGGAGATAGGCTCTAGCTCTAATGGAGGCTTTGCAGAATACGTTACAATCCCAGAGAATTTGATTAGAATAGGCGGCCTCGTGCCAGTGCCGGACAACCTAACTGATGAAGAGGCTGCACTTTTAGAGCCTCTTGCGTGCTGTCTAAACAGCTATTATCGTATGCTACCTGTTGCTCAGGCAAGCTCTGTTGTGATTATAGGCGATGGGCCGATGGGGCTCATTCACCTCCAGCTATTCAAGAGATTATCTGGCTCAAGAGTGGCGATAGTTGGCAAGGTTCCATTGAGAATGGAAAAGGCAAGGGCGATGGATGCAGATGCAGTCCTCGCTTATAGCCATGAAACAGTTGAGGACATTCTTGAATTTGCGGGGGCTTCTTCGGCTGGTGGTGGTAGTGGTGGTGGTGCAGACATAGTAGTAATTGCGACGAGCAATCCTGTTGGATTTGAACTAGCAACAAAGGTCTCCTCAAGAAACTCAAAGATAAATCTCTTTGCAGGCATGCCCAGTGGGCAGACATTCTTGGTGGATGCCAACTGGCTGCATTATAATCAGATCTCTGTCACTGGCACATTTAGCTCTACGCCCAAACTACTAGAGGAGGCTACAAGAATTGCGGCAGATAAAACGATTGACCTCTCTACGATTGTCACGCACAGGTATTCTCTTTCAGAAATAGAAAAGGCAATAGACGTCACTGAAAAGTATCGCGGACTTAGGGCTGTGATAAACAAGTTCTAGTGTGCCCCGAGTCTGGTTGGTGTGTGTGTATATACATATTTTCTCAAGCAAACTGATTGAAATATCGCCAGGAATAAAGGTTGCACGGACTAGATGATCCTATGCTCGAAGTCTAAATTAAAGCGACCTCAAAGCACCCAATTGCTCTCATCCTTGTCATATACGCGTCATCGGCTCATGCTGTAGGATCTCTCCTGGATCTTTTCTCCTTTTTGCACCCCTTGATCGGTATCTAAGCTTGCTACCACAGCAAAAACAATGAGTAGAGCCTTCATTATGAAAATAAACTGCGCACCTACTGCAATAGTTCATCCCCTTATTATATAGGCTGCCGTTATGGCCCCGCACTCCGACTCGTTGACACAGGTTTCTACAAACCAAAGCTCAAGCGCTTAGATGATCCAAATTAATATAAAAGCACCATTATCTAGGCAAGAGGGGAAATAGTGTTATTATTATTATTATTATTGTGATTCTGCCTCAGGCCGACTACAACTCTCTATAACATACATAGATAGATAGCAAGCGGTTTATTACTGGAGCTTCTGGAGAGATTTTAAACGCCAATTTTGTAGGCCAGCATAAAGCAGAAAACGATATAGTAGTGGGCCGTAAGGGATTTGAACCCTCGGCCTTTCGATTATCAGTCGAACGCTCCTCCAAGCTGAGCTAACGGCCCGGTTATTTTTTCAAAATTGCTAGCGTTATTTAATTGTGTTTAGACACCGGTACACTTTTAACCCTAATACTTCACAACATTCTAGATCTAAAATAGGCAAGAAGAAGGTACTTTCTGAATCAGAGCTAAAGGAAATGGTCATGCCGCAACAGGGCGAGTTGCTAGGTCGTGTGATCAAGCTTGTCGGCGGCGATAACATTATCGTGAAATGCACTGATGGTAAGGTAAGAACGTGTAGAATCCGTGGCAAGATAAAGCGTAGAATGTGGATAAGGGACTCAGATTTAGTTTTGGTTGCGCCATGGGACTTCCAATCTGAGAGGGCTGACATCATATGGCGCTATATTTCTGCCCATGCAGAAAAGATGAAGGCTGACGGCCTGCTACAAGGCCTCGACTAATTTTTGAACCATAAGTCAAATATCATTATATAGAACCGCAGACAACTTGTTGCTGTTGCCGTTTGGTAAGGATAGCGAAGAGGTTAGTACGTTACAACATACTAGAAGAGGACTCCACATACAGCAGCAGTCGCCGTATGCAATATTCCTGTGAGAAGTGTGCAAAAAAGTTTGGCGCATGGAAACACCTGCGGCAACATAAGGTAGAATCTCATTCTTATTGAACACTTAAATTATCAAAAAAATCTTGGCTAATTCAGTGTGGGCCGGTAGTTTAGTCCGGTAGAATACCTGCCTTGCATGCCGATTACGGTAGAGGATACGTAGGTGGTCGTGGGTTCAAATCCCACCCGGTCCACTTTATAGCAGTTCTACTTCGATTCACTAACTCCTAATTGCCACAGTGTCGCGGATATAGATAGGGTATGGCATATACTTTTTTGATGGTGATGTTACATTCTAGCAACAATAATAATCTAATTAGCAAGGCAAACAAAATCTTAACGGGCGGTAGGTTCAAATATGGTCCTGGGTGGATGCATTCTTCATGGAATATGTATATGCCGCTTTACTGCTACACAAATTAAAGCAGAATATTACGGAGGATAGCATTAAGAACGTTGTTCAGGCTGCAGGCGTTACCCCAGATGATGTGAGGGTGAAGGCTCTAGTAGCAGCATTGAGCGAAGTAAAAATTGATGATGCCTTGAAGGCTGCGCCAGTTGCTGTAGCAGGAGCCGCCGCCCCCGCGGCCGCTGGCCCAGCAGCAGGTGGAGGAGCGACAGGCGCAACAGCAGGTGGAGGAGAAGCTCCGCCCAAAGAGGAAGAAAAGAAGGAAGAGGAAGCCCTCGAAGGTCTCTCTTCGCTCTTCGGTTGAGCTATTATTAAGATCCTCCTTCTTCTATTTCTTTTTAATACAGAGAAGAAAAAATTATTTCTTTTTATTTTCTGGCGCTACAATATTTTTGCGATCTTGTATCACAACAGAGGACTTGACTGTAGATAGAGGGGAATGACGATAAAGATGATTATAAAATATTACTAACTGTCGTAGCCTTCAATATATACCTGACACATGGCAAAGCAATTTGGCATCGTAGAAAATAATAATATGCCTTCCATCTGCCCTTTAGTAGTGGATTGTGACCTTGGTCACACAACTCTCTCTATATACCCTCTTTGATTTTCTATTCTATTAAAAAAATTATTGTGGGTTGTAACCCTTCTCCTTTGCCTTGTTAGCTATGGCCTGAGCCTGCATTTGAGCTCTTGGCAGCACAAAACCTGCAGTCTCGGATGTCACATACCCAGCTTCTGCTGCAAGCGATATTGCCTGCTGGTGTGCCTTGACTAAGAGTGGTGTGACGGTCTCTGGTGTCAAGTAGCCAGCTTCTGTTGCCAAAGCAAGAGCCTGCGCAAACGACCTCGCAAGTTCTTCCTTGTACTCTTCAAGGTCGAGCTTAAGATCCTGCTCCTTGAATTGCAGTCCTTCTGCAATGGCAAAGTTAACTGAAATTCCGGCTTCAATTGGCTTGACATTTAGTTTGCTCAAAAGAGACGCAAGAGGGGTCGAAATCACATCTCCAGGTTTTGCAACTAAAGTGTCCTTGCTTACCCATATAGTTCCTTGATCTATCTTGGTTGGGACATTTGCTGTCTTGAATTCTGAGAGAACCGGGCCTGGTGTGATCCCAGTATTGCCTGATGGAACGAAAATTTCTTTTGTGGCAATGTCTCCGCCCTTGGCAGGAAGGAAGACTTTGTTTTGTGCAAATATTAAGTTGAGCTTGAAGGGATTGATATTTGTGAAAATCAGAGCGCACTGGTTTTCTAGCTGCTTGCTTAGGTTTTCAATGCCTGCAACACCTTTGACCTTTTCAAATGCTCTGATAGCGACCTTGTTTTTGACTATTTTAATTTTGATGTCATTTCGGAACTTTTTTCGGATCATCATCAATTGCGCAGCGCGTACTTTCGACATCTTTGATAATGCAATAACATTATGTTCTGCAGGAATCCGCTGGAGCTCCTCATACATGAGACGCTTCTTCTTAGGATAGTGCTTTCGAGTTAGAGGTTGAGTCACCATATTCTGCGACATGTTTATTCTTTATTCTCCTTAGTATTAAGGGCACTCAACTTCGACGCCTTGCCCATAGTGAACTTGACCATAGCGTTTCTGATATTTTTGTCACCTTGGGGCAACTTTTTCTCAATTGCAGCAACTACTGCACTAGCATTCTCTGCAAGCTGCTTATCATCCATTTTCTCATCACCTATCTTGGCAGAGATATTGAGCTGATTTTTTGACCTTACTCTGATAGAATTCTTAAAACGTGCGGCAATTGAGTCAACTGGTGCTCCATATGGGAGCGGTGTTGGCATCTTGCCCTTTGGGCCCAAAAACTGTCCAAGTGATCGACCAATTGTGGCCATCTGAGCAGTGTCAGCTAGGAAAAAGTCATGTCCTCTCACGATCTTACGTGCTTCGCGTCTATTAGTGCCAAGTCTATCAAGCTCAGCAGGATCCATTACTGCATCCACACCTGCTCTGCGAGCCCTGCTGCCCATGTCTCCTGTTGCAATCACGCAGACGCTTGGCTTCTTGCTGGAATTATGAGGAATTGTTACCACCTCATTGAGGCTAAACCCTTTCTTTACATCAATATCCTTGAGAACAAGCGTCAATTCTGCAGACTGAGTAAAGTTGCGGCTGGGAGCTCCTTCTCGTGCTTTTTTTACCAATTCTAGCAATTGGTTTTGATTTACCATTTATCTTTAAACAGGCTCAAAGCGTATAAAGCCACTTTTAATCTTTGGGTTTTATTATTACCACTTGATGTGAGCTAATTTAGGTTGGATCGCCCTTTCTATAACACCTATGGCATCCAGCCGCATCTAAGTATATTCTAACGGTCAACAGTGCAAGGGATCGGTCCAGGTCCAATACTCGAGAGCAGCAACAGCTAGCTTCTTCTATTATTATTCTCTTAATTGGACCATCAAGCGAAGAACCACACCTAAAACGATTTGACAAAGATAAGCTGAAAAACCTGGACATAGCTAAGCGTCATGTACTGCAGAGTTAGCTGTAAAATTCTTGGCACTGCAAGCGGCGAGTCAACAACAAAGTCATACCAAAGTGACAATATGTAAGCTTCCAGTGTCGCTATAAGGGCAGGCATAATCATTTTGATTACAGTTTCTGTGATGGTGCCCTTTTCCTTTGAATGTAAGCTCTTATTTACAAAATAGAAAATTCTACTTGATAATGGTAGATCATCAGTATGTGGATAAAGGCGAGGATGATTTCAACTAGATTGTTAGTAAATGGTTACTTACTGACTAACTCGATATGCAGCACACCATTGGAGAGGTATGTGGCAAGAATATCTGAGAAGATATAAGCAAATTCAGAACATTTTGAGAATGTGAGATTTCGTGATTATAGCAAAATCAGTCTATGCACTTGCTTTACGAGAAATGCTCCACATACTCTCTGGTATTTCCCTAAATTAGGGTAATAGAGTGAAAATAGCTACAAAATGGGCAAAAAATATTAATTCTATGTATGAAAGGGCACGCTTTATTCAAAAATAGTCCTAAAGTGTAAGAACTATGGACGAAGGGTATATTTTAGGTAACCAGGATTGTGAAATAACAAGACTTCAAACACAGGCTGCGTTCTTCGAACCCATAACGAGGCAGACGCTTCTGAACGCAGGATTGAAGAAGGATATGAGCTGCATCGACATTGGATGCGGTTCTGGTTCTGTAACCAGATTGATGGCCGATATGGTAGGCGACAATGGATATGTTGTGGGTGTCGACATTGATAACAGGTATTTGCAATATTGCAATCGTAACATCTCCTCAAGGCAAAATATAGAATTTGTTCATGATGATATCTGTAATAGCCGGCTGGATATTAATGAAAGATTTGACATTGTTTATTCTAGGTTCATGTTTCATCACTTGAGTAACAGAAGAGAAGCGGTGCGTTCTATGAAACGAATGACAAAGAAGAGGGGTACCATAATCATCCAGGATCTAGATCATGCACCTGGATCATGGCTTTGCTATCCAGAAAATAAATTTGCTGAGACACTCAGAAAAGTATATGTTGCTTTGATCAAGAACGGTGGAGGTGATCCTCTCGTAGGCAGAAAGCTGTACAAGCTGCTGATGGATGAATCCCTCAAAGCAAGTGTGGATTGCTACTCGCCTTGCATTCTCATGGGCAAGGAGCCATACAGCTCCCTTGGATGGCAGCTGGCCGAAAGTATTAAACCGCAAATTTTAGAGCAAAGATTGCAAAACGAAAAGGAGTACTCCATGATGTATGAAGGGTTGAAAACTCTTGCAAATCAAAAAGGAAGCTTTGTGACGTATTCTAGGTTGTTTAGTGTGCTCGGAAGAAAGTGAAAGAATGGACCCGATGCTCCACACAGTATCCAGTAGAAAGCGAGCTTTTGTTTTATACCGCAAAAGAGATATGATGAGTCATTATACTTTGTTCAAAGGCATACCAGCATAGGGGTTGTATTATGTAGATGACATTTTATGAGACTGCAAGTGGAAAGATAAACGCAATTGAATTTGCATCGGAGAAACCTAGAGCGGACACTCTGCTCTGTATACATGGATTATGCTGTGATGCACGAGTTTTTGCATATGTTGGAAGGAAACTATCTAGTGCAGGTTACAATGTCGTAAGCATCGATCTGCCAGGTCATAATTGCTCGGATGGTGAAAAGGGAGATCTAGATTTTGATGCTTGCATCAAATCCATTCACCAGATAGTTACTCAATTGAAAAGGAGATCACCTAGGGTGTTCATGCTCACGCACAGCATGGGCTGCATATTTTCCCTGTGGTATGCGCACCTATTCAAAGGTTCAGTTGACGGATTGATTTTACTATGTCCGTTTCTTAGGGTACGCAATATGAAAAGACGGTATGATGCAGAGCCTGATACTTTAAAGCTACTTCTTCTGCTTTTTGCACGAATAATCATGCCAAATAAACGTATCAACTTCATAGAGGCCTTCCCAGCATATGCAAAGGCTGGAGGCGACGAAGTTGCATGGATGATGAAAGATCCAGGGACAAACTTTTCGTATTCCTATCGATTCGTTGTAGACATACTTGCGTTGAGAAATAGCAAAATAGTTAAACTATCCGACTTTGGAGATATCCCAGTACTTATCTTGCATGGGAGAAAGGATAGAATGATCTATCTCCAGGTATCCCAAGAATTTTTCAAATTAGTTAGTAGTAAAATGAAGGAAATCAAGGTATTTGACTGCGATCATTGGTTCTACGACGCAATTTTTTATGATCAATCTTTCTCAAGACACGGCGAGGAATCAAGGATTCAAATCATTTCATCTATAGCAGATTGGCTAAACTCTAGAGATAGTATAGCATAAAATACAGCGTTGGAGATATAAACAGTTCAGGTACTGCTTTATAGCATAATATTTCTATCTTTTGGGCAGACTCTCAATAAGCTGCGGAGCCTGTGCATCCTTTGCTAGCGTCTGATAATAAGATATAAATCGTTGAGCAAGGTACGGATCGTCATAATGAGAAATTGCAAGGGTGAATTGTTCAGGGTTTACATAGTCAGTAGTCTCATAGCATACTGTGGTGCCATCAACCACCATGAAGCTTGAAGACAATTTCGCTTTCCTAAGATCCAATCGATTGGACTTGACTATTTTATTCACCATTTCAAAGGTTTCTCGGTTTGGCGGGACCCTCAATATTGCATTAAGTCTATTTCCGACGCTTATCTGGTCTGGCAAGCCGTCTAGCAGATGCATCATAAGTCCCTCGTTTGCAATTTTATGGAACATGAGTTTGGAGAAATGAGGATCGTGATAGCGTGTTGCCAGATACACTTCTTTTTGTGCGCTCTCCATCAATTTTGTTACTTCAAGAACTAGTTTATTGTAATCCTTAATAACTGAAAATCCAGATAGATGTGTCCCATTTACAACATCCTTCAAGCCAGTATTTTGTATTATTTCCTCAATCACCTTTTCTTTTTGTGATGAGGGAAAATCTTGTCTGGATTTGAGGACATCGACTGCCTTAAGGTTCCAATAATTGGATAGGATATTCTCAACGGTCTTGATTTGACTATTAAAGATAAGCGAGCCAAAAGTTGTTGTCCTATAAACTGAGTTGCGCTTCTCTATAAAACCCATGTCGAGCAAACGTTTTAGCCGAACATAGAATTGTTTCTTGCTAAGATTGCCCTTATAGCTATCCGATGAACCCTTGAAGCCAAAGTATGCCATCTTGATTATGTTTATAGAATGCCTATCTGCTAGAGGAGCGAAAACTTGCTCAATGCTACTAGCATGCTCGTGCATTCTCAGAAAAGTAGCCGTCTGCGGTATTTAATTCTTGTCCTAGTCCAAGAATTGGAAACGCAGGTTTTTTGTTGCTTAGCAGGGAGGATATACTTGCCGCCCTGTATGTTTATATAGTATATAGTGCTCAAACTCACAAAAGCATTTTTGTTGCAATATTCCTACTTTGTAGGAACCTTTATAAGCGATACCCCTAGTGGGGACAATTAATTCATGATTTTTTCTAAAGGTGTAATAATTGCTTATTAGTGTCCCAAATTAGATACGCTACTTTTAAACAAAAATAGACTCGTGTATGCAAACATGGCATCTATCGTAAGTACGGGAACACGTCCAGAAATACAGCAAGAAAATGCTAGAGCAAAAGCTCAAGCCTCTTTTTTCCGCTCCCAGATAATACTCTTCAATTCTCGAAAGAAGCACGGATTGCTTTATTCTGTTGCAACTGCGGCAGGTCTATTTTGTCTCCCTGGCATTTTGAGTGCAATGGGTTCAGAGACAGAAATCCTGGTGTTAATTCAAAGCACTGTACCACTGCCCTTCATTACCTTGATGATTGCAGTAGGGATGTACGTTTTGAACGACCTTGTGGATGCAGATATTGATAGAGTTAATTCGAAGAATAGACCCATACCTTCAGGTTTAGTTTCAAAAAAACAAGCATGGAGTTTCATCCTACTGACAAATGGAGCAGCTGTAGGAATGGCGATAATCACATTCAATCTGGTTAGCTGCATACTTCTAGTGCCCATGATGCTCATAGGCATACTATACTCTTTGCCTAAAAATACCGCACTTATGAATCGGTTCTTACTCAAAAATATTGCTATTGCATTATTTTATGGGCTATGTGGAATGCTTGGATTTACGTCAAGCTATGGTATGTCGCTTGTAATAGACAATTCGATAGTAGCGATTCACACAATGGCAATGTCTGCTATCATGATTTTTGTTGGCTCAACAATCAACGATTTGGGAGATATTAAAGGAGACAAGGCATCAGGCAGACGCACGATTCCAATTGTCCTGGGAGGCAAAAATACAGTTATGATACTGACTATCCTTTTGGCAATCATGCCTATGATATCATGGCTGCTTTACACCACAATTGCGGAGCAAGGAAGCATAAGTACAAAGATAACACCCATTGCTATCGCTATTGTGGCAACACTTGCAATACTTAGGATGAGCAAGATAGATAAAGTGTTTGAAGATATGAAATTAATGCGCGAGCAACACAAAAAATGGTTCCCCCTTTATACGATACTGCAATTAGGCATGGTTATGGGAGCCGTAGTACCTTATTAAGTAGAACAACATTATACGTAAATATAGCGTATAGGCTCTCGATGGTTTAGATGGCAAACGTATAGATAGTCTCCCTAAAAGGTAACTATATGTCTAAATCAACACCCAAGAGGAAATCAATATATAATAACCTGTTTATCCTTCTCAAATTTAGTGCGAGCTATTGGCGAAAACACACACATCGGCTGCGTCAGTGCTTAGAGCAATTGCTGATGACAAATCATTGGAATTGTTTGGAACTGTTGCGCAAGAAACTATTGATAGTAAGAACCTCAAGAGCAAGATAAAGCTTACACGCAAGCAGTATTATTCAAGGCTCTCGAGGATGACAAGAGCAGGACTTGTAAGGCGAAAGAATGGCAAGTATGTGCTCACGACTTTTGGTAAGATCGTTTACGAATCCAAGATTACAGTAGAAAATGCTCTCAATAACTATTGGAAGCTTAAAGCTATTGACTCACTCGAAACATCCAATGAACTTCCAAAGGAAGAACGACAGAAGCTTATTGAAACATTGCTCGATAATCAAGGCTTAAAGGCAGTGATTGTAAGAGAAGGATCCTCCGTTGACCCCATCACAGGATGAGCGACGTTATAAAAGGCTAAAAAAGTTCCTGCTCGTTATCGTGAAAGGCGACTACTTAGTCGTTGATCCTGTTCCTCATCTTGTTTTCTTTACTTTAACTTAAGCCGCCAATGCCTATGAAATTTGCAAAATCTAATATTCATTTGAGCATGAGAAAAGCAAGTCAGATCTCAGAAGCAGTAGCTTGTAAATTGTTGGCTCTATAATTTTTCGATATTGCTTCTTCTAAGTCTTAGTCGCTCTTACTTGCTTGCAGGTTACATATCTGTATGGCGGGTTAGTGGAACTTTTCCATTCACTTTGACTTTGTTCATCGATCCTGATTGTTTGGTATGCTAGCTCAGGCTTATCTATAGTAGCAACATAAGGAGTCCAAATACTCTTTAAAGCAATTTCTGAGGGTTTAAAGTAACGTAAGTACGTGACCTTCCAGTTGTTAGCAGGCTTCATCGTGGTCGAATCCAACCCTCCCACGTCAACCATTCCCACTAATGCTACCCTATCAGGCCTGTCGTCACCATTGTCATCTAGGTTAATTTTCAGCCCGCAATATCCTCTCCATTTGTTTCGAACGTCTCCAATAGGTAGCGAACTTGAGCCTGCCGAGATACCACTGGAATAGTTAGGATGCGTCTTTTCCCACCTTACCCTGCTTCTTGTACCTAAGAAGTTTGTGATACCCATGTCTATGGTGTCTGCATAGGTGTTCTCTGGACTGCTTGAAGTGTGCGGACCCCCGTTCAACTTTGCTGAAACTTCTTCGCTATCAGGGCCCTTTACTTTGAAGTATCCACCAACATAAACACTGTCTCTAACCCTGTCCCTAAAATCACAGCGCATAGAGCCATCGCTTCTGAAGTTCTTTGTAAACGTCCACGTTTCATTAGAATAGTTCAACCTAAATCCTGAAAGAGGTTGTACATATCTAATGCCATTCTTATCGTTTGAAGAGGTGGTGGTAGTTGCTTCTGCAGTCCTTACTGAATCATCATTATCGTTATCATCCCCACTACGGCCCTGACTTTGGTCGTGGCTGTTTGTATAGCGATATGCGCGCATGAACCTGCTCATACTACCAATGAATGGTGCTGCAAATACGCCAAAACCATGTATTTAGGCAAATATTGAGGACAAATTCTAATAACCATGGAAGATCTTTCGTATAATGGCACTGCTAAAATCATATGACATTTCGCCACCAGAGCTTTTTATTCTCTGATTAAGAACATTGGGGTGATATAAAGTCGTCTGCACTCAAACACACATTCGATCTTATTATTCTTAATATTCTCCTCTTCCTCTTCTTCTTTCTATCTTCTTGTAGCACTTATGAATAGAGGAGCCATACTGAAGTGCCTTTTTGGGCTTCATTGCAGATTCTTTGGGCACACCAATAGCAGCCGCTATTTGTCGTAGAATATGCTTTCTTATCAAATCATCAGAGCCCCTGATCTTTTGGTTTATAGGAATATTCTTGGCAAATTGTATGAACCGGGGAGATAGAAACGGTTGGTTGACATGTACGCCTAATGCAGCTGCCACTATTTTGATTTCCTTTACAAGAGCAAACTCATTAGCTATATTGTGCTCCATTAACATGCTTATCTCCGTTTCTCCCCCCTGACTATAGGCCCTACGGTATCGATCATAACCGCAGAATAGCTCATCGCATCCATTTGCGCTCAATACTACACTCAGATCATTTTGCTTTGCAGTTCTGCAGATATAAAAAAAAGCTATGCAGTTTTCTATATGAGATGTGTTCTCGCAATTGATCGCTTGCATTATTAGCTGCAGCTTTTCCTGAAAGTCAGGATAGTCGATCTCATATACAATATGATCCATGGCCATTTTTGATGCCACACTTTTCGAGAAGTTGATATCATGAGAGCCGGAAAATCCTATCGTTATGAGCGTAACTTGTTTTCTCAAATTACTGCATATTGCTGCAAGAAGAGAGCTGTCTACTCCACCGGAGAAAGCTACTGCCACTCTTGGGATATCTGCTATTTCCTCAGATACTGCAGCGTAGAGGGCGAGTCTTAAAGACAACAACGAATCATCATTAATCAATCAATCATTCACCCTCTGCACAGATTCTACACTCTTTTTGCTCAAACAAATATTCATACTTGACAATCAAAAACGATTTATATATATGCTCGAGACCAAATTCTCCCGGACTAGGAAATCAGACAAATGGCCAAAGAGAGGTTCGTTCTTAACAGCGATCTACGATATATTGACAGAAATAATCTGATCCGTACTAGATCAGAATTATCTGTAGCAAAAATGTTGTCATTTCTCAGTCGGGACTATGAGTATGATGCCAGTGTAACGACTCCAGATGGCGAGTCTGTAAGAATTGATTTCAAAGCAGGAGGAGGAGGAGGTGGTGGTGGGCAGGGAGGCAACGACAAATACATTGAAGTAATAGATTCTGAAGAGGATGCTATCAAGTTCAAAAAGATACGTGAGAAGCTTCCCACACTTGATATAATTGCTGTCGGCCATTCAAAGTATGCAAGCAGAATAAATGAAATGGACTCTCTTTTCTTTTTTGATAATGGCGATCATATGCAAACCGGGTCAATATTTGTTGAGGACCCAACTCTTGCGTTCGACTATGCCCACATCCTTCCTCTAGTAGAAAAATGCTCTGTGCTGCATGGTCATACATCGACTGTAATGGTTGAGATAATTGGTAGCATGAAGAATAACTTGGTAGTTGACTTTGGAGATGCAAAGAGGATAATCAAAGAGACACTCAATACAATAGATCACAAGTTCTTTATCAATAAAAAATACCTGCAAAAGGAAGATGATCTCCATTATTACGTTGCATTTGAGGGACCAAAAGGACACTTTAACCTTCAGCTGCCAAAGTCGACCACGTATATGCTATCAGGTGAAGCTACTGTCGAGAAGCTTTCTGCTGAAATAATTAAACTGCTTGCACCAAAAATGCCGCAGAATGTGGAAGCTCTTGGTGTATACATTTATGAAGGAATTAACAAAGGAGCTCACATAATTGCAGGTGTAGAGAAAGAGAAGTAATTTCGGATGCGAAGCGATAAGGCTATTGTCATGCTTTCAGGTGGGCTAGATTCTGCTACTTGTCTTTATTGGGCAAAGGAAAAATATTCTGAAGTAATTGCAATTACCTTCAATTACCTTCGCAGACTTGCACAGGAAAAACACGCTAGTATCAGTTTGGTCAAGGCTGCAGGGATAAACAAACTAATCGAAATAGATGTACCGTTTCTAATGGAAGTAGGCGACTCATCCTCTTATTACAACAGACGGTTTAGGAACCTTCATTCTGATGCGCTATGGTCGTCATATGTTCCAGCAAGGAACATGATATTTTACTCTATAAGTGCCCATTATGCAGAATACCTTGATGCCAAGTGGATCATTGGAGGTCATAACATACACGACACGAAATTCTTCAAAGATGCATCAAAAGTATTCATAGATAAAATGAACATTCTTTTCAAAGAAGGGTGCCTACTATGCAATGATCAGGCATATCAAATACAGCTTCCATTGGCAAAGATGGATAGAAAACAGATAATTAAGCTTGCTACGAAGCTCAAAGTGCCAATAGAATTGACGTGGAGCTGCCATAGAGAAGGGAATAATCACTGCGGTAGTTGCTATTCATGCAGACAAAGACTTGAGGCTTTTGGTGATCTCGGTCTCAAAGATCCAGCATTCTTATTTTTCAAATGAGCCGTATTTCCATTATTCTGTCGTCGTCGCCACCTAGCCTTAAATCGCTGAGGTAGGTAGTGTCAAATGAATCAATATTTGTCTGCGTATGTATAATATTATCCCCTAAATTGACGTTTATGATAACACCAAATCCTATTACACTGCCCTTTGAACCAAGGCCGACGAACATTCCTCTCATGCTGTCAGTTTCTAGCCTCCGTTTTGATGGCGGCAGATTAAGTAGATCAGTTGGAGAGAACAGCTCATTCATGTAATCGAATTTAATATTCGACAGCTTTGCTACAGATGATCCATGGCCTACGAACCGAAGGAACTGATCCAACCTTCGATTCAATCGCTCAAACCTCGATTTGTATACCTGACTGCTTCGCCTAGCGCACAAGATCTGATATGATACAGCCTTATGCTGGCGCTGCCTATCAAAGAGCTTCACATTTTCACCTAGGCAAATTACTGCATCTGGTTGTAGCTCCTCTGCAATCATTGCCTTATATTGGAGGCCACTATTCCTCACGTAACCGTCTGTATTGACTATGCATATATCGACAAGTGAGCTTGTCCTTATTCTGTCGAGTATAGACCTCAATTTTTTGGCAATCAAACTCTCGAATCCAATGGGAGATATGCCTCCAATAAATTCAAATTGGCTGGCGTTAACGTCGCGCAGATCAACTAGCTGTTTTGAGAGAACTGCAGCTCCAATGGCAGTGGGTGGGGCAAGGTCCCCTTGACCAATGTCACCATCAATAATACTTGGAATGAGCCCATTTCTAATTGCCATATTTGCAAGGTATATTGAAAGTGTTGACTTGCCAGTGTCAGTATCTCCTACGAGCATTACTGTAGTAATAGCTTTATTGTTTGCAGCCAAGGTGAGCACTTGCTCGGAAAGTGTACGCCACATTGAGATGCCTGCTTGTTTAGAGTCCGCCCACCACAGCCTAGCACCATATCCAAGCTGCGCTTGAAGTCTGCACCACTGATTCCTCGGCTCAAATGGCAGCGCCTTGCCTGACCTTACCTTTACTATCTGGCCAGATACATCACTTCCAAGAACATGGCAGGCGCCTTTTACAAATACCCTCGCTGGGCCCTTTACCATTCTAACCTTTAGCGTGGGAGGCATTCTCAGTTGTGTATTATTGTATGTAATTTGCCCCAAATAGTTTTTCTGAAAAACGCGAGCATTTGACTCTGATGAATGGATTCTAAACGTTTATTTCTCCATTAGATCGTTTCACCGTTAAATTTGTCGGCCTCTACAGGCCCTGAATCTGGTGGTCAGCCAGGAGAGCATCAACACCAACACCAGCTCGTACGCAGTCTGAGCCTCATGGACATCATAATGGTTGGTATAGCAGGGATGATTGGTGGTGCAATCTTTGTCCTCACTGGACCAGCAATTGGATTGGCAGGCAGCGCAGTAATACTTGCGTTCATTATCAATGCGATCATTACACTGTTTACAGCTATGGCATATGCAGAACTCGGATCGGCAATGCCAGAAGCAGGGGGAGGATATTTGTGGATAAGAGAAGGACTACCACGACCAAATGCGTTTCTTAGCGGATGGATGGCATGGTTTGCTCATATTATAGCAGGAAGCCTCTATGCAGTAGGCTTTGGAGCATTCTTGTACCAGCTACTGGGTCCAAATGTGGCCGGCATATTGTCTGACCAACCGTTGTTTGGAATCATCCCATTTGACAAGCTAATAGCCGTGGCCTCCATTGCAGCATTTACTTATCTAAACATCAAGGGAACCTCTGAGACGGGCAAGACGGGTACTATTGTGACTATTGTGCAACTTGGCACCATCCTTTGTCTAATAATTGCTGGTGCTTGGACAATGTATGATAATAATAACAACAGCAGTCCGCCGAATTCGGCCACGGACAATTTTGCGAACTTTATGCCAAACGGCATAGCGGGCTTGGTTGCAGCCATGGGCCTGACTTTTATAGCCTTTGAAGGTTATGAGATCATTGTACAGACAGGTGAGGAAGTCAAGAACCCAAAGCGCAACATACCAAGAGCGATCTTTATCTCGCTTGCCATAGTGGTCATACTTTATTGCCTAGTAGCATTTGTCTCAATAGGTGCCATATCACCTCAAGGAATTCCTGCATGGAGATTCATAGGAGAAGGCGGCGAGCTTGGTATCATGAAGGCGGCTGAGATGTTCCTTCCTTATGGCGCTTTAATAGTACTTGTCGGAGGAATGGTCTCAACACTAGCAGCATTGAATGCTACCACATTCTCTTCTGCCCGGGTGGCATTTGCTATGGGTAGGCACTACAACCTTCCACATAAGCTTAGCTCCATCCATCCAATAAACAGAACACCCCATATTGCAATAGTAATTTCTGGAATAATCATGGCATTTGTGGCATATGCACTACCGCTGGCGGATATTGCAGTAGCTGCAGGTGTGATCTTTCTCCTCCTATTCACGCAGGTAAACATTGCAGTCATCACGATAAGGAGAATATACGGCAATAAACTATCGTATGGGTTCAAGACGCCATTTTTCCCAGTGATACCAATAGTCGGCATTTTCCTAAAGTTAGGGCTTGCACTGTATCTACTTGTCACCCAACCCCTCAGTTGGGGGATAACTATACTATGGATATTGATTGGATTTGTACTCTATAGGATGTACACTTTCAAGCAGGAGATTCAACATTATGCTCCTATAGTGACATCGGAAGGAGATCTTAAGAGGGAGGATTATCGTATCCTTATTCCATATACACCGGAAGACCCAGACAGATTGCTAAAATATGCAATAAGAATTGCCAAGGAGACAGCAGGCGAAGTTAATATACTCCGGATCATAACTGTGCCTCATCAGACACCTCTTTCCGCTGGTGTAGCGTTTGCAGACACTGCCAAGCGATCCTTTGAGCCACTGGAAAAAATATTGGATAAGGAGAATATCCCAAGCCATTACCTAGTGAGGGTTTCGCATGATGCGACCGAAGCGATCCTTGCAACTATCGAAGAGCAAAGGATCGACCTTCTCGTCACAGATTTTGAGACACTTCGTCACGATAGAAAACTTTTGACTCTCATGACTTGCAAGGTGCTAGCAATAAAGGCAGAGAATGACACACTCGAGCTAGAGCCAAAACCGAGCCATATCAACATAGAAGATGAGAAGATGCGAGAGCACCACGCCATTGCAGAGGTAGAGAAGAGAAACATGGTCGTAATATATGATGGAAGCGGTCACTCGGATGCGCTTCTTAGAGCTACCAGCTGGCTAGAGCATTCTGGTATGTTTAGAGTGATACTTATCTCACTTGTCAGACGCGAGAACGACAGTAGCAATGCTACCAATCTGGAAAGCGGCAGCGTCTCGATGCATCAAGAGTATTTGAGCCAGCTGGGTGTCAACCTAAAGGAGATCGCACTTCCAGAAGTAAGCCCAAGGGCTACTGACGCTATCCTTACAGCTGTCAGTATTTTCCAACCAGACATTGTCATAATGGGTGCCACAGTCGGCAATCATTCGGTATTTCAGAACCCTGACTTCTTGGCTCTGTTAGATCAGTTTAACTGTCCTGTGGTAATAGCAAGAGATTTCACCATACCCGGTGTGCATAGAGCCAAGTCTGTTATCATGAGATTGCTATCAAGATAATATGTGGCAGCTATTCGAAAGTAATGATGATATAGTTTTTCATCAACTCTCACATAATATCACACTCTCCAGGCTCTTTTGATCCCCTCTTTATTTCTCTTTACGTCTCTGCATTTGCAAGAGATTCAGGCTAGGTGTAAAAAGCGCCCAGTTCAAGTAACAGTCTAACAAAATTCGAATTTAAGAAAATGCAAAATCATCTTGTTGCAGTGAATGTAGTAGTAGTAGTATTCTTTGGAAGTATACGGTAGATCTTTCCTTCGTCAGCAACAAGAGATAGTACATACAAGTATCCATCTGGACCAGTCTCCAAATCTACTAATGCCCCAAAGTTCCTGCCAAAAACTGTGGACATGTAGCCTTGAGGATTGTGCTCAACTTTGTCCTCTAAGGGACCTCTAAGGTAGAGACCATCTCTTTGCTCATTTAAATGGAAGTGCAGAATCCTGCCAGAATTATAGCTTCCGACAAAGATATCATCTTGATATTTGCCTCCAAATAATCTTGAGTCTAAAAACTCAATTGCAGTAGGAACAATAGGGTCTTCCCAAACGAGTTCCGGATCGCTATATTTGCCGCCCAAGCCTTGAATCCTATAGGATAGCTCTTCAACTAGCCCAATAATGCTATATTGTCTTCCAGAAAGACCAGGAAATGTTACCAAGCCTGAAACTTCCGATTGTGAATTTGGTAGTCCTTGAATCTTCCTCCAACCACTATTGAATGCGGGCTCTACAATGTTTATTTCGTCTTCTCCATCAGGTCCAATCTCCGTATCCCACAACTTGCCAGTAACTGGGTCGAAATCTATACCAAAGCTATTTCTGATACCATAAGCATAGAAAAGATCCACCGGATGTTCACCACCGAGGATATTCCCAACAGGTTTGCCATCTTGGGTTAATCGAAGAATGCCAGCGGTCCCATCTGGAAACAGACCCTTTGGAACATTTTGAGTCGTAGTTAGGTGTATAGGCGGCTCCCCGTCTTGGGGGTCTTGTTGGTCGCCTACAGTGATATACAAGTTACCATCTGGTCCAACCTTTATTTTTCCTCCATTATGGTATGATGCAGCTGCAGGCAGATCAAGCAAAAGGGTTCCATTGACTAGTCTGGTAACACTACCATTATTATCAAGTTCATATCTGTAAAGACGGTTTCCCAAAGGGGGTTCAATTCCCCGAAGATCCTCTCCATCTTGTTCTTTGGCCTCTGTATAATAAAGAAAAACATGGGTATATCCTATATCTTGAGCAACATCAATCCCAAGCATTCCCCTTTCGTCCTTTGTTGCAACAGCCACATCTAAAATTGGTTCTTGTAAGACGGTTCCATTTACAACTTTTCTCACCGTTCCATTATTCTTTTCAAGTACTAATATGACATCGTCAGAAAGAAATGCCATATCGGTTGGAACCTCCAATCCAGTTGCCACAGTCTCGACAGTAAAATTTGGATCAGTGATATACGGATCGCTGCCTTGAATATTTGTATCATTAAGATGCAATTCCTGAGCATAAATTGAAACGGGAGTAGCCACTGAATAGTAGTAGGCAATAATTACAGAGATCAATAACAGGGCTACCGTTGTCATTATGATCCTGGATGGTTTGTCACATGTGTTTAACATGTGTATGTAACACACAGTAGAAAACAAGATCATCTATACATCTTTTACTAAAAAGCCTGGATCAAACAAAGCAAACTTTTGGATTGAAATTGTTGTATAACGATAAACAAAAAATCGAACTGGGCAAAAAAAATCCGACGTCTGGTTTTAACTGGAGCAGAAGATATGGAAAATAAACCCGTCTTGTGCGTAAGTGAACTATTCATTTCTAAAGAAGTATTTCTGGAGTTGATGTAGCTTGAAGTAGCAAAAAAATTAGAATTAGGCATAAATATATTTAATTGTATAATATGTATCCAATCTATGACACTTTATGTATGCAATACCAAAAGCAAGATAGTTCATAATGCGATTCTAGAAACTCGTAGATGTAAAATAGAAGAGATAAAGACAGAGGAGCGGGAATTATATACTTCGTTAATGAAAGCAATCATGCAAGGCTATACTGCCTGTCCACACTGTATTGGAAACACAAGATAATAGCATCAAAATATCAACCTCTCAAGCTTGACGTTGTCCTACAATTTGACTTGATGTCAACCCAAATTTTATCTTCATAAATGATTAGTGATTAGTTACGATTTCAGTTCTTTCATAGAACACTTGTTACCAAAATTTACTAGATGGCCCTTTTTTCGCCTGCATCTGACAGACATTTCAATTTGTCACAGTGGAACGTGAGAATTATATTGAATGATCGACTGGTTTTTGCTTTTTCTGCTAGAGAAGTACATGACCTACCTTTAAGGCTGAATTCGCAAGGTGTCTACAAGTTTTATTCCTAAAAAATCGAACATCTAAAATGAAAGTATTGCATACTCACGCAATACTTTGATATAAGGGATAATCCTTTTAATCCGCCAGAATTGTAACTGATTTTAATTCATTTACCAGGATGATAAAGGAAGGAACTACCAATTTTTCAGATTTAGTAAAGGGAACTAAACATAGATGGCTATATTATAAAAACAAATAGATTTATGAAAAAGCCTACATGAGACTCTTTCATAACTATTCCAGCTTATACCACACCCCTGCAACGTCATAATTATTGTGAGTGCTATAACCAGGACTTGCAGCATTCTTGTGTGCCTGTTTAGTATTGATGCCATCAAAACT
>Ga0075420_100000626_pt1 | contig 28362 bp, 29 predicted proteins | sample SoiMetdeltSBSDD4_FD_75296 | JGI IMG/M metagenome (GOLD analysis project Ga0075420, IMG submission 75296) | Bulk soil microbial communities from a Populus tree surrounding site in Tennessee, USA - Soil MetaG P. deltoides SBSDD4 | ecosystem: Environmental > Terrestrial > Soil > Tree plantation...
ATTCCTTAGTTCTGTTATCTTCCTATATGTTTGCAATTGGTCTATACTATGCGGCAATCTCAATATCTCATGATTCAACATTGCGGAAAACAATCAGAACAGCGATTAGCAATACTTCAACAGATTTGCTTCAGAGTGCAGGAATGGCTGAAACTCAGCAGCGCTTGGAAAAGAGGGTATTAGAAATAGCAAAGATTCAATCAGATAATTTGGTTCAGCAAAGTGGAGTGCACCCCTCCTTGCAAGAAGAAGATATAAAGAAATATCTTGAAGAGATATTGCCAAAAATACAGAGATCTTCAGAGAAGTAGAGATATGGTGTAATCCTGGGACGTGAAGTCCTCAAGGGTGAAAGAAGACAACAACTTGATATTACAGCAAGAGATGTAGTATTTACCGCACAGACATAACTCGCCTTAATAATACTAATACAATAAAGCCAATATAACAATGAAGATAGCGAGAAACACCGTATATACCGACTTTGCTTTTTCCTAAAGGTATGAGTGAATCAAGGAGCATTAATTTCTCGCACGCTAAGTTCCTTGAATTGCCACACGATATTATCAGATCTAAATGTCACGAGAGGTCCTGAATTAGTAATAACATAATCCTTTGGTCTATTGCAGTCAACAGAATTGAACACAGAATCCGGATAATCCGCATACCACATACCGCTATCAACTAGTTCGGTGACCTTTCTCCAATTATTATTGGCATTCTCGTCTATGTATGATTCCATCTTGACAGCTGTATTATTGTTGATATTGTACATCACCACTTTCCACCCTATCCACTTATCCAATATTGTATCAGAAGCGTCAATTGCAGCACGAGTTTTTGTGTACCCTCCAGTATGCCAGATCTCCTTTTGCCATGCCGCTAAACCATTGATATGCAAGATTCCTTTCAAGGAAGTGCCTTCGCAAGGCACGCTATCACTATGCCTTCCACCCCTTGCGTACCAAGTAATCGCTGCATCAGGCGAAGATTCATCGTCATCGTCATCGTTATCACGATCATCATCATCATACGCCGTATCTGTGACTTTGACATAACCTGTTATCTCAACATCCCTCCACTCGTTTTGGCCTGGAGGTGTATTTACATTCATTCTTACCTGATAATTGCCATTGCCATCTTCGCCAACAAGCCATGATCCATCCTGCAATTTAGTTATTTTTGTACCTGGATCAAATATTTCATCATGAAAGGGATCATTAATGTCAAAATACCATTCTCTACCGCCCTGCTTTGATGGATAAATCTCTTTTGCCCCGAAAGCTGCTTGTATGACATATAGGTAATGAGATAATAACACGACAGTGACTGCCGATGTTATTATAATTCCAATCATAAACCTCTGTTTTTTCCTATTATTAATTCCTTGTAATCTCAAATTGCAATATGAACTACATTTCTTGCTTTTATTGATTAGCAATGCATCTTAATATCTCTATATCTTCAGCAATAGCTTTTGGAAAAAAATCAAAGACACTCAGGCATATATTAAGAGATTCACGTGGTTTCTCTCAAGCGATAATAGATATAGGGTCTTGTTGTTTGACCATTGTTCATTCCTGGGTAATTAGAAATCTATCGCCTAAACATACTTGCATTTTCGAATAGATATATACTCATACACACTATTATTATCCAACGCTTAGTTTGCACCAAATTGTTAAATAATAAGAAGATTATATTCCCTTTCATATTCGGCTGAATTCCATATTTGAAGAGCAATGTACAACAACAGATATGCGCCATTTGCGGTCGGCCTATCAATACAAGCATAGCCAAGCAAAAGATTGGTGAAGATTATTATGCGGTCGACAAAGATGAATGTGCGAAGATACTAAAAAGAATTCATAGTGTCTATGGCAATGATTTTTGTCTGATGCTTAAAGAATAACACAATATGCAATTTTCATTTTTAATTATATCATTACTATTTGTTGATCAAAGCCTTGGACGGGATTTGGGGATTGCCAAAGTCATACGAATAAGCTGTATACAATTTTATTGTCTGCCCATGTTTTATTTTGTATGTGTCTGAAATCAGTCTAATCACTTGTCGGTACTCATCTTTTAAGGTAAGTAATGTTTTTGCGAGGCTTTATGCTATGAGTATGTGACCACTATCACAAGCATCCATGACTCTACGAGCAAGGATAATGCCAGGTCTCCATATGTTCTGCACATTATGGAAATCAACTACTGTAAATACGAGGCCTGATGTCAATCCTATTCGAACTCCAATTTCTTCCGAAGGAGATTTCCCTTCGTTATATGCACGTAGCTTGCGATGAAGCTGAATACTTAGCTCTAGTGGAACTTCCGGCTTTGATGGAAACCCTATTGCCATTCCATCACCTGCAGGTAAGATGATTTTCTTCCCTGCAGACACTATTTTGTATGCTTCGCAGGAATATATTAGCTCATTTAACCTTTCAATTTTATGAACCTGATTTTTCACAGATAGTGTTGGATCCGAGAGGCCAACCATGTCTATAAAGAAAAAACTGGCATCAAAAGCTTCAGACGGTAGCCCTGTATCTGATATCTTCGAACCGTATGCATTTTCAAGTCTTTGATATATCTCTATACACTCTTTGCTGTCAAATACGAAGTCCGATCTAACTAAGGGTGTTCCTATTATTATCGGCTTTGCACAAAGTGTGCATGCAAGTTGTGTAGTATTTCCAAGTGATCGCCTATTACTAAATAGCATGTTACCATTGGCAGAGATCCTAAAAGTCGCCCATTTCGGATCAGAAGAGGTTCCTTTTATGTGGCTGACTCTTACGCTTCTAATTACTACGCCATTAGCATCTTCTTTTATTTTGATCTCTATGACACCATCTAAAACCGAACCCAGGTTACTGACCAGACTTTGCTGATCTAAAGAGGATGTAGTTAGTGTGAGAATTGCAGTTGCATTGAAATTCCTCAAAAGATATGCTAGGTCCATAACAGACTGCATCAATGTCCTTTCTCTAACTAATATCAGCAAGTGGGTCAACGAATCTATAACTAATCGCACTACATTGCTCTGCTATCATCACTAGTATTATCAACACCACTCGGGGCAGAAATAGCGACATTTCTTTCATTTATCTTCACATCTTTAAGGCTACGAATCACGCTTGAAATGATTGCATTTGCTATTCTTTTCCCAGACATTGCTTTATAATCATGCTGCGATAGCGAGTCGACATCATATGGGTTAAAAAATTTCACAAGCTCAACAAGCTTCCGACCACTTTCTAAATTAGAAAATAATGAATTAAATTACATCTTGCTCAGAACAGTACTGACAAACATGCATCTTTCTCCTTTGAGTAATCCTTCTAGTAGGAATTGTCTGCAATACAACGTTTTTCCTACCCCTGACAGACCATAGAGAAGTAGGATTTTTGAACCTATGTTCTGTACAGGAAGGTCAATTCCAGGTAGTAACGATGGACGAATATTGCTGTTACTATTGTTGTTTGTGTCTTTGGGCCGTATATATAATCTTCACCAGTTTGAGGCAATTAACATGACACTCTAGCTAAACCTTAATCTGTCCTGTCATGGACAGATTCTCCAATTGTTTTGCGAAAGGATGATCTGGGTATTCAAGCACAGTTAGAAATTCTTTCTTCTTAAATTGGATATCACAATAGCAAGGTATGGCAGATATCATTTCCATTTTAGTTTGATCAGAAAGAAACGTATTTACAGGGAGTTCGTTGCCTAGTTCCCTTAGTTCTATAGGAGATTCTTCCTGTGCGTGTGTGAGGTTGTTGTTGTCGTGATCGTCTTCATCGTTGTTGTTCTTTGCAGGTTGGGAGGCAAGAGCCAAAGATCTTGGAACACAATATCCAGCCACTCTATTTAAAAGAAGATAGGATTTAGATCCAAACTTTGTGAATGATCCGTAGATATCCTTCGCCATTTTTATAGTGCCTTCTATATCAAGATCGCCATACTTGAGTGTGAGAAAAAGTACATCTGCTACGGCTAATGAGTTTATGGACCAATACCTAATTCCTGGGCTTGTATCTAAGATAACATAATCAGACTCATAATCTGAAATAAGGTCCTCGCGTAATTGAACAAACCTTCTAAGAAGCTGTATGTTGGCATTGGCAGTCTTAATGCTGCCTTCTAACTTGTAAATCTCTTCTTTTTGTGGGTTTGAAAAACCAACTAATAATCTCCCTATCTTCTTGTTACTTCCACTTGCTACGTATTTACTCACGGCAGGTGTCATATCTACCATTATGCTATTCAAGTCAGAATTTTCAAACAGAAGGTCATTTATCCATTTGTCAGGATTGTGTCCAAAGTAAGCATGAAGACTTGGCGCATAAACATCGAGATCAAGCAAGGACACATTGTATCCTTTTAAGGACAACATGGCAGCCAGATTGCATGCAATTGTTGTCTTGCCAGTTCCGCCTTTGTAGGAGTGAAAGGCAATGCACTGTGACATTATGTTGCATGATTTTGATATGAACACACATATATATACGAATTTCTTTGTCAGGTCTTGTAAGCATAAATTAATAATGAGAGTGCAGAGAGACTGCTCTCTGGTTCTTCGAGTTGTTCACCCACCATTGTGATGCGAACCGGCAAAAGAATCATCATTTTAGCTTTTTTCCGCGGTATATTCCAGGATACGCGAACAAAGTTGGTTGATCTGCCGCCTATGACTGGCGCCCTTGGAAAAAATTTGTTTGCCTAGTCTAATTATTACAGGGGCAATCATAAAAAAGAAGTGACTAAGTAGTTGATGAATCAAAATATATTTGACAGGACAAACCATTTCTATCGTTCTTTGAGATTATTCTCTCTCTGCTTCAAATATCCTGTAGATGTGTACATGCCATCGTGCATGCAGTATGCAATATAGAACTTCAGCAGAGGAGTATTTCCAATAGACGATCATTAATTAAGAAATAAGTGGAAAAACAGTATGAATAAAAATCTCAGAAATTTTGATGAGGCACCAAATTGCTTCTCTGAATAGCAACATTGGACAAACTATTGTGAGGCGTATTCCTAGTTATACTCAGTATACTCTCATACAGTTTAACAAACTTTCTTCCTTCCTCTGTAACTTTATATTTTGTCTTAGTTATCGGATCCACTTCAAGCATTTCATGTCCTAGTAGCAGCGCAAGATATTGTCTTAACTCACTATTTGAGAGAAAACTTGCATAAATTAACCGTGTCCTTGTAACTGGTTCCTTTGCGGCGTTGAGAATTTGGTACATAATCTCTTCCTTGTCTCTTCGTTTTTTTTGCATATGCATTTATCGTAATGAGTAATAGTAGTATTATTGTGTTAACCGAAAATTTCGTTCGAATTTCGCCTTGTAGACGCACAAGCTGTCACTTATTTCTACTTGCGGAAACTAACTTCAAATCTCGCCTAGTGAGGAATAAGAAGATAACTGATCGCCATCCTACTCAAAAAGTATTATTTGCATATAAAGCGAACTCACTCACTCTTTAATATTCTGATTGTCCGGAGTAATAACCGAATATCTATTGCCCTCAAGACTCTTTTATATAAACAAAGGACCAGGACGTGTCACTCAGACAATTGAGTTAAAACAGAACGGAAGATGCAGATGTTGTGGAATGAAATTTACCCCGGATGAACAGATTGTAAGTAATGGCAAAAGGAAGAAATATTATCACATCCAATGTGCACAGCGACTGAATATCCTCACAATCCCTCTTAAGGGAGTATTGAACCAGAAATCCAACTCTGTTTTTGATTTGCAAGACCCTAGGCCAACTCTTCTGATTTCACCAAAACAATAGAAAATAAGGATTGGTAGTCTAAAGAAGCAATTTATGTTAAGATAGTCCAAAAATAACAAAATTGACTTCAATTTTTCTAATTGTTAGGAAGGAGAATAGAAGCGTTTGATTGAAATTACACACCTAACAAGGGATTTTAGGATAAACCATCAGCCAACAATTTTTTTGATTACCATGTTAAAATAGCGGTTTTAGGGAACATGATCTGGGCATAAGATGTGAATTAAATTTATTCTAAGCAATAAATACAAAATTCATGCTCAATCCTTACTATAAACATTGATCTGTCTACCGAGTAGTATTGCTACATTTATTATAAGTGAATAAGAGCATTCATGAAATCTTTTCTTGTTAAAGAAGTATAATTTTTCAAAATTGCCTTATACTCAATGTGACTTTAGATACCACATCAGGCAAACTATGTTAAACGATCCTTGTCATTGGGCATAACTCAAGATATAATACCTTGAGTAGGTTTCAATAGATATTTACACTTAAAACAGACAGTTAAATTTCTGCTTTCCACATTTGGAGAATAAAATTATTGATATGAATGTGATGTATTCTGGATGATTTAATATTCTCTATAGTATTCGTGGCTAATGCATTAATATAGAATAATCGTCTCTTGTGCTACGTTATGGAAACTGAAAAAGTAACAGCAAGAAATTTTAACAAAGTCCTAGTCATAGGTTTGGGTCAGATAGGATTTGCAGTTGCTTCCTACATAAAGAAGCAAGAATCGTACGATGTTTACGGATACGATATAAGCCCTGCCGCTCGAGATCGTGCGGAATTAAAATTGGGAATAAAAAATGCTACTGATTTCTCTGGATTTGACATTTACATGGTTTGCATATCAACGCACAAACCCAATGACATGTTTGTTCCAGATACCACAGGTCTAATATCAGTCGCCAATAAATTATCACAGGAAGGAAAGGAAGGCGCTTTAGTGGTGATAGAAAGCACAGTTCCCAAAGGAACCTCCATGCAGTTTTGTGAAATAGTTGGTCATAAGTTGCACGTCGTACATGCACCTCACAGATGGTTTTCTCAGGAAGAGGACGAACACGGTGTCAATCAACCACGAGTAATAGGGGGTGTTTACGATTGCTGTCTCAGGTTAGGGATGCAATTCTTTGCGGGCACCGAATCGGAAAATGGTGGTTCTAAGACACATAAGGGCCTTGGAGTTCCTATGCTGCCACTGTCAAATATAGAAATAGCAGAGCTAACCAAAATAATTGAAAATTCACACAGATATTTGCAGATAGCATTCGCAGAAGAGCTCCTACTATACTCTCAGGCTAATGGTATAGACTTTTGGGAGCTGCGCAATGCCCTTAATACCAAATGGAATGTGAATATTCTTGAGCCCCGACAAGGAATAGGAGGGCACTGCCTTCCAAAAGACACAAAGATGTTTTTGAATTCTTCCAACCTTGTAAGAAGTAAAATAATTGCGGCAGCTTTGGAAGCTGACGACGAATACAGGAGACACGTTATGACCACCTCGCCTACTATAAAGAACCTGAAATCGCGATTTGCAGATACTATTCCTAACAGTTCATGAATACCTAGAATAGTGATCGTGTAAAATGAGTAAAATGAAGCAATCTATAGTAGCATTTGGTGCGCACCCAGATGATATTGAAATTGGCATGGGAGGCACAGTTGCTAAACTTGCTAGGAATGGTTACAGTGTACATTTGGTAATAGCGACATTACCCAATTTTACAAAGATAGATCAGAAAGATCAACGGCGACAGGAAGCGATGATGTCTGCAAAGATTATGGGAGTCAACTCTCCAGATTTCCTAGATTTGTCTCCAGATGAGATCACATTTGGCAGAAAATTTGTTGGCCTCTTGGATGGGATTATTAGCAAATACCAACCAGAAGCAGTTTTCACCCAATGGGTAGGGGACTCACATCAGGATCACCATATCCTGACAAGAGCTGTTATAGCTGCGTCAAGGGACATAAGCAATCTGTTTATGTATGAAACGACAATTCCAGGAGGGGTTACCGAGAATGCATTTAGACCACAGCTTTATGTTGACGTCAGCGAGTCATTAGATATTAAGTCAAATGCTTTAGAATGCTTTGAATCACAAAAGATCAGAGGAGGTCACCTTTGGATAAATGCAGTTCTTGGTAGATGTAGCTACAGAGGATATCAGATGAATACAAAATATGCAGAAGCATTTGAGATAATAAAGACAGTTAGATGGTAGTGACAATACAAAAGCAGGAGCACCACGCGGCCATTTACAAGTTTTGGGTAGAGACGGAAGTAGAGACAGTTGCAGCGAAGCCAGATGGAAAGGAGATAGAAAAGACACCATGACTCTTGAACAAAAATCTAAACACAAAAGTGAATTAAATAAGAGGCGATGGCTAGTACGTTACGCGATTCTTGCCACTCTATTAAGCATACTAGCAGTCAAATTTTACATGATGTTATATGTTCTTGACATCTTTGTGGGTGCTTATAGCTTCGTCACAACTTTTGTTCTAACCAGTATACTCTTCATAACGTACTTAAAATACAAAGATCCGTATATCAAAGCTGACAATATCACCCATCTTTACGACAATAAGCCGCTTGTTACAATAGTAGTTCCCGTTAAGAACGAGGAAGAAAACATCAGGAGATGTGTACAGTCCTGTGTAGATTCCACTTACTCTCCAAAGGAGATTATTGTGGTTAATGATGGGAGCACTGACCAGACCCCCAGGACATTAGATCAAATGCATAAGGAACATCCAGATCTGCACATCATTCATTTATCAAAAAGCATAGGCAAGAAAAGGGCCATAGAAATGGCTACAGAGATTGCTAAGGGCGAGATATATGTTTTCATGGACAGCGATTGCAATATGGCAAGTGATGCGGTGGAAAAAGCTGTTAAGATCTTCCTGTCGGATAGAACAATTGGGGCAGTAACTGCGCACGGCAGGGTCAGAGGTGCTGAAAATGGAAGCACATTGAAAAAATTGCAAGATGTTTGGTATGACGGTCAGTATAGAATAATTAAAGGAATGGAGAGCTCTTTTTCTGCGCTTACCTGTTGTTCGGGGGCATTTACTGCATTTAAAAGAGCAGCAGTACAGCCCTATATGCATGTATGGGCCCACGATAGATTCCTAGGCGGTGAATTCAAATTTGCCACAGATAGACGTTTAACAGCATATGTTCTCGGGGCAAAGCCGCCATCTCAGGAGGAACCAGAAAATGGTGGTGAAAGCCAGAGTGCGGCAGGTGCTTCCTCGTACATATCTTTGTTAGCAACAGGCAATGATGACTATGAATCAATGAGACGATCCTCCGACTCTGAAGTAGTAACAGAAGACAAGCCAAGCTATCGGTGGAAACTTAAGTATAGCCCACATGTTAGAGTTTACATCGGACCGCCTGAAACTTTTCCATCGCTGATAAGACAGCAGATCAGGTGGAGAAAAAGTTTCATAAGAAGCATATTTGCCACAGGTGGAGTGTATTGGAGAAGGCCTTTTTTTGCTGCGCTTTTATATTATTTGCAGGTGGGCCTGAAAATTATCAGGCCGTATGTCGTGTTTCAGGCATTGATTTTGTTACCCCTTCTTTCTAACGATTACTATAGTGGCATCTTTTACGTAGTATCCGTAATATTCACTGGGATGATATATGGCATTGATTTTAGATTGCGAAATCCAGGAAACCCGCTATGGTTGTATAGGCCATTGATAACAGTACTTTCGACATTTGTATTTACGTGGCTTTTAATATATGCTGCAATGACAATTAAGAAATCAGCTTGGAGGTAAAAATGAAAAGTGAATTATAATAATGCTACCAATCAGAATCACAATGAGAGTCAACCAAGGGGAAGTAATCTCAGAGCAAAAAAAAGAAGAACATGGGATTCAGTCATAGTCGGCATTGGATTCTCTCTGGCATTTGTTTTGTTGCTCACGAAGGTTGCCCATACAACTCCCTGCGAGGTCATAAATTATTTTAACATCGATACAAAGACATGCATCCTTGTTAGCAATAGTAATACTGCCGAAGGGGAGCTAGCAACTCAGCATGGCCTTGGATTTGCCATCATTATCCAGTATGCGTTATTGGCTCTGGAGATGACTGACGCTCTAAATGGTCATGTACAACAATTTCTTCAAAATATCGGATTACAGTAATCTCGGAAATCTTGGGAATAGAGATTTTCTTCCCATTAACCAAATCCATTATGAGTGCAGGTATATTCGCTCCAGCAAGCGTAGTGAATATTGTGCCACCCCCTAGTCTAGCATTGACTTCTACTAATTGTGGTTCACCGTCTTCTGTTTCTTTCATCTGTATGCAGCTAGGCCCTCTTATCCCAAGAGTTTTTGCAATATTCATACAATCTTCTTCTATTCTGTGATCATGCACTATTTTTCCTCTGGTCGATATACCATCTTTTGTCTGTAATCTAATGCGCGGAACGGCAAAAAGCGGTTCCTTATATAAATCAGAAAGAACATCAACGGTATATTCTGTTCCAGGCAAATATTGTTGGAAGATCATATCACGATATCCACGGGTAACAAATCGCAAATCAGATTCATTTTTAATCATCATGACATCTTTACTGCCTTTACCAAATCTGGGCTTTGCTATTATCGGCAAGCTTGGAATTTTCTCTGATTCAGTTGTAGTAAATGGAACTTTGAACCGTGGTGACAATTTCTGAAAGGTACGCATTTTATCTTGGCAATCCTCAAGTACAGCTATATCGCTTACAACTGCATAAGCTCCAAATTCTTGGAGCTCCTTTCGATATTTACTATATTGATAAATATCAAATCCAGAAGAAGGCATGAGGACAGTAATTCTGTGAGCCTTGACTAACTCAAACAATTTGTCAACAAATAACGACTTTTCTTTAGCTTCGGGCATAACAGAGAATAAATCTGCGAGAAAGGCTCCTGCAGCCAATGAATCTGAGTCAGTTCCAATAACTTTTCCGCTGAAATTCGCCATTTTTAATGATTTAATGGTATTGATACCTGCAGGAGCTGCAGCACCTGGGACTAGGACTGTATGATGTGGAGAATTCAAACTAATGAATCTATTAAAAAAGGGATGACAGATTCTTTATCTATTGCGCTTTCTAAAACTACTACAGTTAGATAGTAGCTTGTTATAGTTGATATATATCCAATCGATAAAAAGCGCATACGTCATGATCATAAATATCTATTTGAATAAGGATCATGACTACCACGTTCACAGTAATTATAATGACCACTCTGCCTCAGATCTGACAATCAAAAACATCATAGCCCACGCTGAAAAAATAGGACTGAGAGTTATTGCCCTCACAGAGCATGTAAGAAAAACGTCTGATTGGATACCAAGATACTTAGATGAAATAAGAGCAGAGACTGCTGCAGATAGCAGTAATAAACTAAAGGTAATACCAGGTTTTGAGGCTAAGATTCTGAAGGACGGATGCATTGACTGTTGTGAAGAATATAGCAAAGATCACTTCATAGTCGCTAGCTTCCATTCAAAATTTGAAGATAAAAGAACCTGGATAGAGGCTCTAAAGAGTGCAATACAAAATCCACATGTAGATGTGATAGGTCATCTAGCACCTGAGCAGGGATTCGATTTGAATGATGATGAGCTTTCTGAGTTAGCCTCACTCATATCATCAAACCGTAAGGTAGTAGAGATTAATGCAAAATATCATAGACCTCCGCCTAAGTGGATTCTAAAATTTAGGGAATATGATGTAAGATTTCATTTAGGAAGCGATGCACATTCGCTGCAAGAGATTGGGAACTTCTCTACGATTCCGGATTTGATCGCCCTAGTTCAAGATAATGTGAGAAAATATTCGTAGTGGTGCCAGTGGCCGATGTTCAATAGCTGGTCTCTATGTCCATATCGCGGTCAGTCAGGTATATTGGCAGTAGGGATAATTCTGTATATTATTCCTTCCACGCCGTGTATTGCTAGAATATACAGATAGCCATCTGGACCGACGGCCATATCAGTTATTCTGCCCAAATTTTTGGCAAATACAAGTTGATCAGCTTCATTAAATTCATCTGCTACTCCATCAGCAAGGTCTCCCTCAAGGACAAATCCTGTTCTATCAGCGTTTGGCTCAAAATGGTATATGTAACCTGTGCTATAGCTTGCGACAAATAAATCATTCAAATACCGCTCACCTAATGCCTCTGAATCCAGAAACCTAATTGCCGTTGGAGCAATTGTATTATCCCATACAAATTCAGGGTTGCTGTATACTCCTCCAGATATTCCAGTTATGCCAAACCAGAGTTCCTGTAGTCTACCTACCAGGCTCTCATCTCTGGCCGACAGTCCTGGAAAGCGTACCAGTAAACTAAGTTGTTCAGGAGCTTCTTCCATTCCTTGAATTCTACGCCAGCCGCTATTGAAACCTGGTTCTACGAGGTTGACCTCATCGCCAAAGTCAGGACCATTTTCGGTATCCCATAGATTATTTGTGACAGGATCAAAATCAATGCCGAAACTATTGCGAATCCCATAAGCATAATACAATTCCATAGGATATCTACCTCCAAAGATATTGTTAACAGGTTCTCCATCTTGAGTTACTCGCAATATTCCACTTGTCCCGTCTGGATACAAGCTATTGGCAATATTCTGAGCGGTAGTTAAATGAGTGAGTGTAGTTTGTCCAGGATCTTGTAAATCACCAACTACGAGATATACATTCCCATCTGGTCCTATGGTTATTCGTCCTCCGTTATGATGCGAAGCTTCTATGGCAGATAAGTCAAGCAAAAGCTTTCCGTTTACCAGCTTGCCGCCTACAAACTCGTACCTGTAAAGGCGGTTTCCAAGTGGATTAATACCATCTAGGTCATCACCATCTCTAGATGATTCAGTAAAGTACAAGAACACAAATGTGGCGTTATTTTGGTTATCTTTATTCACTGCTATGCCTAACAAACCTCTTTCATCTTTTGTGGCCACTTGCACGTCTAATACTGGTTCTTGAAGCAAGGTTGAATTGACGATTCTTCTTACCTGTCCGCTGTTCTTCTCCAGAACCAAGATATCGTCGGGTCCTAGGAATGCCATGCTGGAGGGAAATTCCAACCCCCCGGCATACTTTTCAATTGCAAGGTTGGAATTCGGGTCAACTATTGTTGGCTCATTAGTGGAGGGAGTTACTGATTGAGACATCCCAGGCAGAGGCGATGTACCCAAAATAACGACAGAAGATAGAATGAGAGCAAGTACTGCTAAATTTTTCTCATTCATATCGCAATAAGGACATTTACTTCAATTACCGAACACAAATTTGTTAGTTTGGTTTTTTGTCTTGATGCAAATCTGACTGATCAAAAGAGTTGATCCTAGTGGAATGATACTTTAGGGCTCTAGGTGTATCGCTTCTGGTGCATTTTCCGACCCCATGATCCGTACTTGTAATCACTGTTGCAATTTTTTTTCCACAAAGGATACAATAAACAGCATCACAGGTCTTGCATTGTACAAACTGACTATTCGTCCCCATGAGAAGGAAATCATGTTCGTGTAACACTGTTATTAGAGATATTTGACCCAATGTCGCATATAAGATTTCTGTCACAAAAAAGGCTCTTGTTTATCCCTTTTCCCGATACACCTCTCTCTCAGTGATGTTTCATTTTTGAGTTTCAGTATACCTCCCTTTTGATTAATAGGAGAAGGAGTGGACTTACCTAGAGGACGTGGACTGGCAAGTCCACGATAAAATTTATTTGATCTCTTCATCAGATGTACACGCTGTAGCTCATATGCCAGATCTCATTTGATCGTATACATACTAGGACAAGAGTGCTTGACTGATATCTATCTCCCAAACTTAGCAGTAACTTGCAAATATTAGCACATTATATCTTCTCATGGCTTCACACTGGGTAAAGTTGGCCTCCTAGGGAGAATGTTTTTCCCTTCAATACTATTCCTGATAGTTCTTGTTGAACTATTTGTTCAATACATAAAGATGTATTCTCAGATTGCTCTTTAGCAGAGAAATTGAATGATTTTTATTTGAACTCACAGAGGTTATTTCTTGCAGCACAAGCGACAATTGGCAGCACATTATTACTTTCAACAATAATGTGGCTCACATCAACTCCTAGTGTTACAGCTATTATCACGCCGGAGACATTTGCACAAACCGACCAGGCCGGCGACGACAACCTTACCTGTTGGGGGGGGCACACTGTCACCATTCTTGGTACTCATGGCTCTGATAATATAACTGGGACAACCTGTGACGATGTTATTGTAACTCTCGGAGGCGGCGATACGGTGACGGCACAAGATGGAGACTGACTTTATCTGTGGCGGTCCTAGCTATGACTTACTCTTTGGTGAGGGTGCAATGACCGCGTCAATGGCGGTGATGGAGATGACGGACTGTCTGGTGATATGCTCGGAGGTGATCCAGGGAACGATGATCTTAGGGGTGGCGACGGCGATGACAATATTTTTGGCGATGCAGGATATGACATGCTCTCTGGTAACGATGGTGATGATAGCATTTGGGGTGGTCAGGACAACGACGATCTATATGGTGATGGTGCTCTCTATGACAACGGTAGAGACAACCTTTGGGGTGGTCAGGACAACGACTACTTATATGGGGGTCCTAACGCCGACAGCGGTGATGCGGGACCGGGCGCCGACTTGCGCGACAAGATCGAGATCGAAAATAATTGTGGAGATAGATACGACGATTAGTAGCTTCATAAAGCCCAAGTAAACTTAGATAATCTCATGCATGCTCCCTAGATTCCCTCTCAGTAAAAATTCTGCTTATGGTTATCAACGTATAGAAGACATGCTTTAAGAGAGGAACTATATGGCTAAATGAAATTGCCCCTCTCAACTTAGATGAGTATATGCCTGTGTGGCCTTTAATTATCGTTAGCCGTAATATCTTATAATAATAGAACTTTTTCTTTCATACCTATCTCGTTTGATATCTCGTCCCTTACTCGCTCATTGGGACTCAATGTCCTATCACAGGTATTATAAAAAATACAGGCGCTAGTCCAAAGGCTTTTATTTACATTACAAGCAAAATCAAATTAGGTAACATACGAAGCCTCCCTCTCCCCACCGTGACAGCTGCATTATAGCAAGCTCGATGAATCTTCTTAATATCATGACAACATGTAGAAACTTGTGTGAGAAAATCGCATACCCATGCTTTGCATCCCCAAGCCCGTATGCATTGGGTCTTAAATATTGTACAAAATGTGAAAAATATTTTAAAATGAATGCTATACGCTGTCCTTGCTGTAATAGACGACTAAGACACAGATATAGAAAACAACATAGGGTAATAATCTGTGATGTATGTGATCGGGAAGCGTTAATTTTTCAAAATGAGGGCAGCTTTTGCTTGAATTGTTGGCAGGATAGAACAGAGCCGCACATTAGTTAAGAGTAGTACGAGAAAATATATTTATAATATTCACAGAACTCGAATATGCTAATTTACATCCAAGAGTCTGATTTGCAAATGTTAATTGCTATCAATTTTCCTTAATGGAAGTCCAGTGAGCGCAGCAGAGTATTCGTAGCTTGTCATCATCGTATTAGAAATCCTCAGTGCACGATCTGTAAGGACCAGTAGATCGGGTTATATCCGAGCCTTTCTCTTCTTTTAACAGAAGTTTACCCTTATTAGTGTATATGCAGAAAATACAAGGCACTTTTTATTTCCTACTTAAGTAGGGCACTACTTTTAAAAGTAATGATATACATCATTGTAATCTAAAGCTGGACACTTTTATTAATAAACAGGAAAGACTGTCTCAATATAATATAATGCATGATAAGATCAAACTAAAAGTGAAGAAGATGTTAGAGGGACGGGATCCTGCGCACGACTTCCATCATATCATGCGGGTATACAAAAATGCCAAGATAATAGGCCTGCACGAACGCACAAATTTGGATATATTGCTTCCTGCAGTCCTGTTGCACGACCTTGTGGTGTACCCCAAGGGAAGCGCCAAGTCATCCAAATCTTCAGATGAGAGTGCCGACTTGGCGGAAGACATCTTGCAGAGCTACGGCTATCAGCAAGACCAGATAAACCAGATATGTTATTGCATAAGAATGCACAGCTACTCCAAGAGATTTGTTCCAGCAAGTCTTGAAGGAAAAATACTTCAAGATGCCGATAGGCTTGACGCACTTGGAGCAATAGGGATTGCTCGAGTCTTTAGCGTTGGAGGATCGGAGAACAGGAAATTTTACAATGTCAATGATCCGTTTTACAAAACTACTAGGGACCTAGACGATATGCAATGGACTCTGGACCATTTTCAGACAAAGTTGCTGAAATTGGAGTGCACTATGCACACCGAGGCTGCAAAGAAAATCGCACAAGAGCGTACAAGGTTCATGTTACTGTTCATCAGACAGCTGGAAAAGGAAGTCTAGCTGTAGTCCACGTAATACTTGTAGCGTTTTTCTACATCCTTATTCTCTGCTGCAAGCACCTTTGCAATTTCTCTTTCTAGGCTTTTCCTCGCTTGTTCGCGGAATTGCTCAGCTTCGTCTGTCTGTGGAAAAGAGGCAAGCGTGTATTCAAAATGCTTCATGAATTCCACAACCTTATGGCGGAATTCTTCCTTCGATGGATGCTTATTACCTTGTATCTTGAACCAAGATGTTGCGCAGGCGGTACAATAGAGCTTGGCAAGATCCTCTATGAGCCTATCAATCTCAAAATAATCGGCGTTCATGCCAAGGACATCCTGTACTTGCAGACCAGACATACATGGGTATGCATGACAAGGCAATTTTTTAGTCCAATACTTGAATGAATACATGAGATTCTGCTCTTACTGTGATGATAACAACTTAGATAGAATATTATCCAGAGAAGAATGAGAAGCATTTTCTAAGATGTAAGGACAGTCGGGCAGGCGTGCATCCTGTTCTCTAAACAAGCTAGACCATCACCAGTATTGAACCAACGATTTTATCGATCCCCTATCATCACATATCTTTCTACTTTTCTTTCTGCAATTGCTCGTCTGTGAACATCAGTAAAAATCTATAATTGCAGGCTTTATTTTAACTCCTCTTCTTTTCAAAGGAGGGCAAACCGGCAGAACTGAGTCACACGCTTCTGTAACATTTTCTAGCAAAGAGGACCATATACACCATATCAAAGTGGATAGTTTTGATAGCCAGATAATAATAATATCTATTCTTAGTCACCATGCATTTAATTCTAAAATGAAAGGTTGGAGATGTATATATACCGACAAGAGCGTAGAGAAGAAAAAGGATGTTAAACAAAAAGGCAGTAATAGTAGCATCATCTCTAGGCGCCATTCCTTTGACTGCTGTATTAATTGCTATCGTTAATCGTAGAGCAATGCATAGATCGCTACAAAGAACCAAATTACTGAAACAGACAAGGTCGGAATCGAATACTCTCACCAATATTGCCATTACTAACAGTCAGCAGCAAAATGAAGAGTCACAATCACAGTCGGAATCTCTTCGACAAGCATTGGAGACAGTAGAAGCGACAACGAATAATACTGCTACTACTACTATTTCTGCAACTGCAAACGTACTTAATTCTGACAAAGATATTGTAGTACCTGTAACTTTGTCAGTATTGGTATCATCTCCAACTGATCCTTCCAGCAGCAATGTGAGCCCTATAGTAGCCTCTCCTTCTCAAACTCCAAAAGAGCAGGAAATATCCTTTAATGATGAAGCCAGGAAAGCAGGAGAATCACTAAAAGAATGGATAGCCGCGGCTATCAAGGATGCAAAGGATTCTGCAAAGGGAACAGGAAAACGGCTAAAAGAAGAAACCATCGGTAATGCTGACCCAACTGATTCAAAAGATATTCAATCCTTGGAAGATACTCTCAATACTTTGGTTGGGCTCTTTGAAAAGACGATGATTGAGATCCGCAAGGAAGGCTATGACGAGCAGATAAATTTACTCCAAAGTTACAAGGATCTTTTACAGACACAGATCAAGGTAGTGAAAGCAAGAGGCACGATGGCAAGAAAGTTAAAGCCTGGTGCTTAATTCACAATCTAACTTTCTAACATTGTATTTTAGAAGTAATGATCCACTGTAATCCCCTCTGCGCAAAAACAATACATCAACAGCAAGAGACAAAAATAAGCGATATCTCTCCTTGCGCAACCAACGTAGCGCATAAATCGATATCAAAATACAGTATCGATTCTTTGATTTATTACACAAAAGAGTGGATACAAAGAAGCTCACGACCCGTGAATTGATTTAAATCTGTCTTGTTGACATCTTGTCGTCTGCTTGAGCGCACAGAAGGAAGTCTCAATTTCTTTAGATGAAAGCTCCATAGTAGCAGGGAATGACCTACATGGTGTTGTAATCATTAATTACAGCGGACGATTTGACAGTGTAGTAATAAACTCTCAGATTGAGAACTCGAGTGACGTATTTTCATACACTAACCTAAATGGGAAAAATATCAAGCATCCTTATGCACGACTATCAATCTTTAGGTCAGAGCTTGCAGGTAGCACTACTATTAACTTCACCGCCACCACCAACCATGTTCCTTCAGGCGAATACTCGAACGTTAAGTTCCGCGTTTCGATAATTCAAGAGCATAAAGAGGTAGCAAGTGATATCGCCTTTACAAAAATATTAGAGGCCTAGGCAAAGTTCTCGACAATTTCAACGCTACCTTGCATGTGTGGATGGGGTTCGCAATGGTATGGGTATTGGCCGACTTGAGTAAATGTAAATTCGAATGTTTCACCGGGCATAATAATTGTACCTAACTGTTGGGTTGAGTCAAAAACTCCATTAATGAGGTCGGTATATCCGTCGTCCGTCGTTACAGTATGACCCGTTATATCCGTGTTGGTCCACACTACTTTATTTGAAACTCCTATCGTTCCACGCACGTCTTTTGGAACAAAGAACTGCGCGTTAGTTGGCAGAGAGGCACCTTCTGCAATGCTCACTTCTGTAGCTTCCGCTGGATTAATCACTTCTTCAGGCAGGCTAGGTTTTGCATTAGCCTGTGGAATATATACAAACTGATAATAACCCATGCTCACAGCAACTGCAACAACGAAAGTAATGACGCTTATGCCGCCTGCGTGATTCACCATACCTTGATCTTGAAATTCACTTTTTTCACATATAAAGTTTGATTGTCAGAGAGTCTTTTTGTCTGAACCTTCGTTACTGGCTGATGAAGTGAAGCGAGACTGATCTGATGTCTGCTCGGTCTTGGTGCTGCCGCCTCCTGCTGCTGCCGCTGTCCCTCCAGACGTTGTATGCTGTTGGGATTGTTGTTGCTGCTGTTGTTGTTGTTGTTGTTGAGCGAGCTGGGCCATTTGTTCTGAACTAACTCTTGTAGATGCAGTGGGCGGAGGAGACGCCATTGGCTTTTGCACCTCACCTGCAGTAGTTGCAGGTGCAGGCCGAGCAGGGGCAGGTACGGCTGCAGGCTTGGCTGGAGTAGGCGGAACAGGTCTAGGTGGCGGTGCCTTTGCGCGTGCTCTGCCGTATCTATAGATATGGAACATTGCTGCAAAGACCAGCATCATTATGCCTATTATGAAGAGAGAGTAGTTCTTCATTCCTTGAAGTACCGCATAATATGCCGAGATGTTGAGATATACTTGGAATGCTAGGAGCGCTACAAAAAGAACATAGAGCCACTTTTGCGAGATATTTATCGAACCTTTGGGTGGCTTCTTGGGTTGAAGCTTGGCGTTTGCTTCTGCATGTTTTGCCATTTTGATCATCATGTAAGTGAATCCAAACGATAGTGGTACGAGCAATATCATAACTAGGTAAAAGAATATAGGATCAATTACCAATCTTTCAAGCAGCGCCTTATTTCGGTCAGGATCAATATAGAATCCCCAATAAGTAGTGACAATAATCTGCGCAAGGCTCGTAATGCCTAGTGCAGTGATAATTGGTCTATCCTTCCAAGAGAATTTCTTGTACCTGTCTATGAATGGAACAATTAGCAGTGCAAATATGAAAAGCCCTGGCCAAGCGACACCTGTGGTAAACTTGTCATACATTGTACGCAAGAACGCATACAGTCCAGTAAGATACCACTCGGGAACCGTGAGACCAGGCGGCACCTCAGGTTCAAAAGGCAGCCCCAGACCTACAGGGAACACTCCGCCTGTCAACATAATAGCACCTGAAATTGCCATGACCATTGGCACATCAAATACGAGAAACCGTGGGAAGTGGACTACCATGAGCCCAAGCATTGCTATAGGCAGCAAGAATACATGGAACGCGTAGAATCTCAGGATAAAATCATGAAAGCCCGCGCCAAAAAACGCCTCCCTCATCTGTGGTCCGAGCACGGGTATTGAATTGGTTAATGATGCAGCAATAGAAATTGCAAGCTCTGCTCGCTCACTGAATATGATATCATAGCCGGTAAATGCTTCAAGGATCGTCAATACACCAAGTATTATGCCTGTGACCCAGAGTATCTCATTTCTGATCTTGTAGCGGCCACTGAAATACTGATAGTACATATGAAGCAATGCCATCATTACCATTGCATTTGATGCATGATAATGGATATTGCGTATGTGGAACCCATAGGGGATGGTATCGTTTATGTTCTCGACGCTATGCCATGCCCTGTCAAGTATAGGTTCATACCATAGCATGAGCAGTGCACCAGTGATACCGAGTATGATGAAAATGACAAAAGTAAGCATGCCAAGGAAACCAAGTGGGCTGACGAATCTTCCGGGGAAGGTGAACTTCATCCCCATGAATATAGTTCGCTCTACTCCGGCGTATACCCACCGGGTAAACCTTACAAAGCTATTTTCATACGTTAAGGTAGCGCCCATATCCAACTATTCCATTTGCATTAGGGTCCCACGTAGGGGGCAGAATCAATATATCTCCATTAGAATCAGCTTCAAGTCCAAGGTATGGGAGTACATTTGAGGGGGGCCCTTGTAGCGACGCAGGTCCTGCAAAGGCCTGACCAGTCGTGGGGTCATACATGCTTCCATGACATGGGCACTCGCCTCTCTTCCTACCTTCCTCGGGCCAATATTTCCACAGGCACCATAGGTGAAGGCATACCATGCTAAATGCTCTAAAAGCAGAAGCATCATTCTTATCACCGCCGAGTTCCTGTGGCAGCCTTATTAACTGCCATGTGCGAAATGCTTCCTTATTCAGCGCAGCATCATCACTTTTTGGGTAAATGATAACCTCTGAATGATTAACAGGAAAGGTATTAACGTTGACAACCGTGCCATCCGCAAGCTCAGCCTTAACTCTCTGACCCTCATTGCTAGCAGGATTTGGCAAGAACTTGCCCCAATCGACAAAGGGTGCAAACGTCATGACAGTACCAGCGGCAGCCATCAATTTCAGAAAATCGCGCCGCGATACTCTTCCTCCAATTGCAGGAGGGGGTTGCGCCATACCTAATAAAAAAGAATCTTTGATAATTAATAAACCTTTGGAAATTTAGTTAGTTGATAGGAAACACAATATAGGGCCATCAGTTCAACACCAGTATACAATGACGGGTACGTTCCTTACTATAAAAATTTAAACTTCTACTTATGCTGTCCGGCGATCTGTTCAAACCAAGAAGTGCCTTCCAACTTCGCATACTTTACGTACGCTCCAGCCTTGTCGATTCCTGTGACCTTGGCCCTTTGTAGATTTGATTCAACAAATATCGTTTGCATCATCTTGGATCCTGTTAAGTCTGCATCCTGTAAATTGGCCCACATTAGGTTCGTTTTGACTAAGTTAGTGTTTGTAAGTCTAGCTTCTTTCATTTCTGTATACATTAAGAGCGTTTCACTAAGATTGGCACCTTGAAAGTTCGCGCCATTCAGGCTTGCCTGGACTAAATTTGAGCGAGTTAGGTTCACATTGACAAAGTTTGCCCTGTCTGCAGTCACACCATTAAGAAAAGCACCGGATATATCCTTGCCTGAGAAGTCTCTATCGCTAAAGTCCAGTTTGACTCTCAGGTTCTTAGCCATCATCCTCCAAGAGTTAAACTCTTGAATCTTGCCCTCAGTTAGAAGTTTAAACCCTTCTTCTTGTGTGCTTGACATGTCAGCTAATATTTCATCTGCTTATCATATATATAATATAATTCTGCTTGTCAAGAAGCAGGAGTGTTCCAAGGATTTATTCCCTTTTGATACCGTATCGCATCTATGAGTCCTTCAGCGTATCCAATGCTCAATACCGCTAGTTCGAGCTTGCCTTGACGAAGGAATCCTTCAGCATCCGCAATATAACATTCAGCATTTTCAAGTGTTTCAGATATTCCCTTGTTACTGTCAGTACCATCGCTCAGAATGTTGCGCATTTCCTGGACCGCCTGTTTGGCTTTTGGAGCATAGCGCTGCACCATTTGAGCTTCAATTCTATTAACACTTTGAGAATTGTCAGTTGGCTCATCGATGTTTTCTGTGAGTGAAGTAAGTGCCTGGATCTCAGTAAAATGCAGAGCACCGGTGATAATGACGGAGTGGGGACCATTTCCAAATTCCAACTGCCTAACGGACCCGACTTTGCCTGATATGATCTTTTGATCTTGCATCCCCACTCTGGAGGCGACTACAGCAAAGGTGTCGTTAGAGAAGATCTGGTGCTTATGAGTTCGTTCTGCATCCAGCAACATATTAAATACAGAAGATGGATTGAGGAAAAACGACTCTTTGCTTTCATCATTGTAGTTGTATTCTGTCAAAATCACCGTATGGTTACCAGTAAGAAGGTTTTGAAAAACGGTGTTATAGACAGTGATAGCAGAGTGAAGCTCAGACATCATTGTGACCATCCTACCGAACTTGTAAACATGCAGGCCGCTCTCGCCAATTGTAGATGCAATGCCTGATGCTGAATGAAGAACCGCCGATTTGACCGAGTTTCTGGCAGCTCTTGAGCGTAGTTCGCAGTGGGTCGTGGCAATAAGCGGATCACCATATGTCACAAGTGCTACATTTTTGGTTCTGGCTGCTTCTATGATATCCCTGCCGTCTTCTACAAACCATCTTTGCACGGGCTGGATATTCACTTCAAGCAAAGAGTTCAATCCCTTTATGTCGCCCTCAGAAACTGCGCTGGTGAACCTTTCAAAATAAACAACCTGGCATTTTCTTAAGACATCTAGTGCAGCAACACTCAAACCACGATAACCATCTATTCCAGTTCCGACAAACCATAACATATATGCAGCACGAAGGCAGTCATCGCTATATATTGCTCCTGTTTTTTTTATTCTTGAGATGATGTAGACGTGAAAGGTGAAAAAGAGCTCTTTTATACACTTCTATACTTGCCACATACTCCTCTATATTGACCCGTTCATCGGCGGTATGTGAGGCGTGTGCATCTCCCGGTCCATATGTGATAACAGGTATCCTGAAGCTGTGTCCAAGTACGTTCATATCACCAGTGCCGGTCTTGCGCAAAAGCAAAGGTCGTTTGTTTCGCACATCGAGGACGGCAAGCAGAAGAGCTCTGACAAGAGGTGATGTGTGATCAGCTTCAAAGGGTTCTGTATGGTCCTCTATTCTATAAGTTGCCTTGATGCCTCTTTCTGCTGAAACTCTTGTAATGACATCATCTATAATGCGTAGCACATTACTACATGTGGTAATGGTGGGAACCCTGATGTCTATTGTTACCTTACACCTTTGCGGTGTCACATTATGGCTCGAGCCGCCTGTTATTTCCGTGAGACTGCAGCTGATCGATTTGGCGTTATTTTCAGCGGTGCCCACGCGGACTAGCTCTGACTTGATCTCCTTCCAAAAGCCATACATTTCCTCAATTGAGTTCTTTGCAAGCCAAGGTGCGCTCGCATGGGCACTCTCGCACACATCGCATGTAAGCCGCAAGGCAAGCCTTCCCTTGTATGCAACTGTGATGTTATCAATTCCAGACGGTTCGCCAAAGACTGCATAATGGACTCCTATTTTGCTTTTGACCAGTTGTTTAACGCCCGTAGCATTTCCTTCTTCATCTACTACCCCTGTAAAAATGACAGTCCCGCTCTGTTTTGGAAATTCAGATGCTGCCAAGAGCATGGATATCAACGGAGATTTTGCGTCAGAAGCTCCTCGACCGTAGATGTAGCCATCCTCTATCCTTACTGGCACTTGCCCCGGAACAGTGTCCATGTGGCCGCACAGTAGAATACAGGGCTCACCGGTTCCTTTAGTAGCGATAATATTACCAACGTTATCAATATTTACCTGCTCGAACCCAAGCTCGTTGACACACCTATCCTTTAGCATGTTGGCAAGTGCAGCCTCTGATCTGGAGGGTGTATAAAGATCCAGCGCCTCTCTTAATAGTTCTATAGCATAACTTGGTGATACCAATTCGCTAACTACTTTCCTTGACCAAGGGCGTAATCAATCATCAATCCAGGAATATCAACACCAGTAACCCGGACGGTATTTTTAAATTCAGTAGTATTGTTAACTTCATGTACCACTAGACCCTCGCTATTGCTCTCCATCAAGTCGACACCAACAATTTGACCATTCAATGCGTTCGTGGCTTTCAGGCATATATCTTCAAGCTCATTTGTCACCGGACACATTTCAGCACGACCACCAAGCGCCATATTGGTCTTCCACTCACCTGCCCCAGAATAGCGATAGATTGCCGCTGCTACTTTATCGCCTATCACAATCGCTCGGATATCACGTGGTGGACGGTTGACAAATTCTTCAAAATAGTATACATGATACAAGGGAAACATGTGCTCTCTATCTTCTATTATTGCTCTTGCTGCATCTTTGTCTCGCAAGAGTGCTATCAGCCTGCCCCAGCTGCCTATTGTTGGTTTGATTACTGCGGGGTAACCTATCTTATCAAGTATTTCGATTGCAGATTCCTCTGAAAATGCTGCCACAGCTTTTGGTGTTCTTATCCCAGCCTTTTCAAGCTCCATATGAGCATACATCTTATTGCCACACATTATAGCTGCGTGCAATGAATTTATGACTCGGGCGCCGAGACCTTGAAGTACTGCAGTAGAATGGACGCTTTTGAAGTAGCTAATGCTTCGCTGGAGTACCACCTGCTCCTTGTATTTTGAATTCTTGTCATTCAAGTTAACCGCAAGGTTCTTGCAGTTTACGTTTTCGATCTTGACGCCTTTCTTTACGCCGGCTTCGTACAGAGCCTTCTCCTCCCACCTGATACTGTCATATAGTAAAATAAGCGATTTGTTGGAAAGGTTTGATGATGATGATGGTGATGATGGTGATGATGGTGATGGTGACGACCATCGATTGGCTTCTTGTTGCTGTTCTTGTTCTTGTTCTTGTTGTCGCCTCACTGACCCCAGTCCTCACCGACAACTTGAGCCGGTTTTATTCCAAGGCCGTCCGATGACTTTACAAGCTCATAGCTTGCACCACAGTCAGGACAGGTTACAATTTCTCCCTCTATTGAATCAGAAGGCACCTTGATCTCTGCATCACATTCAGGACACTTTACCATGTTTCCTACTCTACTCCCTTGTTGGACTTACCTTTACTGCAGCATCATTAAGTATCTTTCTCTCCAATCTGTCGTCAAGGTATAGCTCAAGTATATCACCCATCCTTAACTCTTTTAGACCATAAGCTAGAGTTTCTGCTTCCTCCTTACCTGTTTTGAGTCCTAGCAATGACAGAAGATAGGCCGCACCATTCTTGCCTGCAAGCTCACCAAAGACGATCTTTCGTCTGTTGCCAACCGTCCTCGGTTCAATTATTTCGTATGCAGATGGATTCCGTAGTATCGCAGCAAGATGAGTACCGGCCTTGTGCTTGTACGCACTATCGCCTACTACAGGCTTTGATTCGGGGATCTGGAGGTCGACGTATTCTGAGATGGTCTTTGAGAGATCCCTCAACATATGTAATCTTAGATTGTTCTTTGACTTGTAAATGAGAGTTAATGCTACTGCTGCCTCCGCTAAGCTTGGAATTCCTGTGCGCTCACCATAGCCATCTATAGTAGTATGAATCTGATTAGCGCCTGCTTCACACCCAGCTAATGCATTTGCGAGTGCTAGACCAACATCGTTATGGCAGTGTACATCAATAGATGTCTTTGTTGTGTCGATGTTGTCATACACCATTTTTACTAAATTAAACATGCCGCGTGGCCGCATTATACCAACAGTGTCAGGGATGCTTATCCTTTCAATACCACGCTTATTCATCTCTATGCACATCTCTAGGAGAAAGTGTGGCTCCGTCCTGCTAGCGTCTTCCATTGTGAATCTTGCCTTCATCCCATGTGCTTTGATATAGTCTGCAACTTCTAACGCTCTTATTTTAGCCTCTTCACGTGTTATCTTTAGCTTTGCAGACAAGTGTATGTCAGAAATCCCCATATAGGTTGCAATCCAAGTCGCATCGCAGTCAATAGCAACATCGACATCAGATTTGATTGCTCGAGTATGAGCCAGAATATCTGCATGCAGATCTTGTTTGATTATAGTCTTGGTGGCCTCAAGGTGATCTGGCGACACCACCGGACTTATTTCTATTTGGTCAACGCCGAAGGAGTCGAGCATCCATGCAATCTGGATCCGTTGCTTAACTGTAAAGGAGACACCGGGATGCTGTTCACCTTCTCTCAACGTGCTGTCGAGGATCCTTATACTCCTATCTTGTTCAGTTTGGCTCATCCAGTTATACTGGTGTGCATAGTAGTTTGGATCCTCTGTTTTTAATGACATTTTATGAGATGATCAACTGCTTTCGGATATAATATAAATGTTATCGCATCTAAAATGACGTATTTTGCTCTGATCAATTATATAATCGCCTTAAAGCGCATTGAAATCGGACGGAATTCAACAAAATGAAGTCACCCATGTTGCGATAACATTCACGCAGAAAGATAATCCTTGACGGTTCTCTCAAGAGTGTCAAATGAACCTGCGACCATCCTGGTTCGTTTTTGGATTCCAATGCTATAATTTGCTATTCCTTCAGACAAAGATTTTATCATCTCTTCCTGTTCCAGAAGGTTAGGCGACCCTGATGATTTTCGAGCTTCAATCGACTTTTCCGGAGTCATTTCATGGATTATTTTCATTAGTTCTTCGGGTTTGGCATTCACTTTATAAGAGTCCAATACTACACGAACCTCATCAAATTCTAGCGTGGCCAGAGGTGTGTTTCCCTTACCTGCGGCCTTGCTCACCAACGCTCCAACTATTCTGTGAGCAGTCCTGAAAGGTACCTTCTTTTGCATCGAAAGCTGCTCTGCTATATCCACTGCAATTGCGTAACTGGTACTTGCAGCTTGCCGCATGCGTTGCTCATTTACCTGCAATGATCTTACTATATGATCCATTATCTTGATGGTATCAAGGGTTATAGCAGAAGCTCCAAGCAAAGGTGCCTTGATGTCTTGTAAGTCTCGACTGTAACCAGACGGCAGAGCCTTGACTATGCCAAGTACTGACACAAGGTTGCTAGTGACAATCGCCGCTTTTGACCTTGTCAGTTCCAGAGGATCAGGGTTCTTTTTTTGCGGCATCGCACTAGATGTGGACGTATAGGATTCGGCAAGCTCTACGTAGCCAAATTCCGTAGTTGACCAGATAATGAAATCCTCTGCAATCCTTCCAAGGGTGCTAGTAAGTATCGCAAGTGTTGAGGCGTACTCCAGAAATGCATCCCTCGAGCTGGTTGCATCGATTGAATTTTTTATTATGCTATCAAAGCCGAGCAGCACTGCTGTTCTTTTTCTATCGATAGCGACAGAGGAGCCGCCTATTGCGCAGGCGCCAAGCGGCGATTGGTTTATCCTATGATACGTCAGATACAGGCGCTGCATATCACGCATGAGGCCATAGGCGTATGATAATAAGAAATGTGAAAAAGTCCCTATTTGGGCCTGTTGTAAATGCGTATACATCACCATCGGAACTTGCTTGTTTTCTTTTGCTCTCTCCACGAGTCCCTGTATTAGGCTAGATAAAGCTGCACAAATTTCGTTAATATCGTCTCGTATCTTCATCCTTACATCGAGCACTACTTGGTCATTTCTTGACCTTGCAATATGCATTTTGCCTCCAGCTTCCATCCCTGAACGCTGTATAACAAACGCTTCAAGGGCTTCATGGATATCCTCGTATTCTTCAGTTTTGATGTTAGATGGGCTGCTCTTTGCCTCCTCAAGAGCAGCTAGGATGTTTTTTAATTCGTTATCTGTAATGTGCCCTTTCTCATGGAGCATTATTGAATGTGCCTCGCTTCCAAGGATGTCATAATACAATATTGAATGGTCTTGGTCCATAGAAGAAAGAAACTTGAGAACATCATCTTTGAGTTTCTCCTTGGGACGAGACCTATACATGTATCGTATCAAATGTGCACCACACGCGCTTTATTTTAAGGTTGTAGAGTTATCCAAGGTTATACAAACACAGACATCAGCGTAATGTAATTTATTAGAAACTGGACCT
>Ga0075420_100000627_pt1 | contig 28359 bp, 24 predicted proteins | sample SoiMetdeltSBSDD4_FD_75296 | JGI IMG/M metagenome (GOLD analysis project Ga0075420, IMG submission 75296) | Bulk soil microbial communities from a Populus tree surrounding site in Tennessee, USA - Soil MetaG P. deltoides SBSDD4 | ecosystem: Environmental > Terrestrial > Soil > Tree plantation...
AGCGTGAAGGTCACGAGGCCGGCGAGGAACACGCGCTTTCGCCCCAAGAGGTCGCCGATGCGCCCGGTGAGCAACAGCAGGCCGCCGAAGGTGACCAGGAAGGCGTTGACGACCCAGGTGAGGTCGCCCTGACTGAAGCCGAGGTCCTGCTGGATCGCGGGCAGCCCGACGTTCACGATCGTGACGTCGAGCACGATCATCAGCTGCGCCAGACAGACGACGGCAAGCGTGGCCCAGCGGCGAGGATCGGCGGGCGAGGTTGGTACGGCGGCTGAGGCGGAGGCGACTGACATACGCTCCCTTGTCGACAGGCCCGGAAAGGGCTAAAGTGGAGGCGACCTCCGAAATATCTGGAGGCAGCCTCCAGAACTATACGGAGGCACCCTCCGTTTGTCAACCCCGAAATCATGAGCACGACTGAGCCAGCCGCCGGCACACTCACCACGCGGCCCAAGCGGGCCGACGCCCGGCGCAACTACGAGAAGGTGCTCGCCGCCGCACGGGAGGCGTTCGCCGAGGGTGGGGAGTCCACTTCGCTGGAGGAGATCGCCCGCCGCGCCGGTGTCGGAATCGGCACGCTCTACCGGCACTTCCCCAATCGACAGGCGCTGCTCGAGGCCCTCTACGTCGACGAGGTCGAGGAGATGTGCCGGTCGGCCGCCGAGCTCGACCGCAGCGACCCCTGGGAGGCGCTCAGCGCCTGGTTCGAGCGCTTCATCTCATACATCGGCACCAAGCGCGCGCTCGCCGCCGAGCTCTCCAACTATCTCGAACAGGACGCCGCGCTCTTCCAGGTCTGCCGCACCTCGCTCTTCGAGGCCGGCGAGCCGCTGTTGAAGAGCGCCCAGGAGGCTGGCGTCGTTCGTCCGGACGTGACGATCGGCGACGTGATCCAGATGGTGGTCGGGATTGCCAAGATGCCGTCGCGGGACCCGAACCAGAACGAGCACATCCTGAGAATCGCCCTCGACGGGCTGCGCTACCGCCCCGACGAGTAGGGCTCCGGCGCTCGGTGCGCGTGGCGGTGCTGACCGGCACGACCGCGCTCGCGCGGTCCACGCGTTAGCCGTAGGGGTCGCCCCGAGCCGGTGCCGCCTGAGCCTGTCCCTAGCGGCGCCTCACCCGCTCGCAGTCGCTCGCCACGCGGTCCTCACTATCAGCGACCACGCGGTCTCGGCCGCTGCCGCACCGCAAGCGGTCGACCTTGCCGTTGCGGGCCCGCAGCCGGTCCTTGCCGGGGCCGCCCGACAGGCGGTTGCGACCCGCGCCGGCCAGGAGGCGGTCGTTGCCGGTGCCGCCCGACATGCGATCGCGACCGCGGCCGCCGGACAGGCGATCGCGCCCGCTGCCGCCGCTCATCCGGTCGGCGCCCGTGCCGCCGGACGCGCAGTCGTCGCCCGCCAGGGTCCGCACGGCATCACTGCCGCCGCCGCTGCGGATCCGGTCGCCGAAGGCGCTGCCAACGATCACGTCGCGCCGGCTCGAGCCCACGAACGGGTTGAGGCAGCGCCCGCCGCGACGGGGCACCGCGACCAGGTTCGCTGTCGCCGTGTTCGAGTCGGCGGCCCCGTCGTTCACCTTGAAGTCGAACGAGCCGGCCTGACCGAGCCGGTTGCCGGTGTGGGTGTACGTCCACCCGCCCGCGGGCGGATGGTCGGCGACCGTGCCCCCCGACGGCGACGACAGCCGCGACTGCGTAAGCGGGTTGGCGTTGGCGTCGGAGCAGGGGAGTGGCACGTTCGCCGACTGCCGGTACCCGACCAGCACGGTGACGTTTGAGCACGTCGGTGCCTGGGCCGCGCGAGGCCCGGTGTAGCGCAGGATGTACATGCCGAAGTCGCGGTCCGACCCGGCGAAGTAGCGCTGGTTGCCGATCGTGAACTGCTCCACGCCCCAGAAGTTGTTGCCGCCGCGATCGATGAACTTGCCGGTCTCCGTGAGCCCCTCCGGGCCGAACGTGAGAACCCGCATGCCGCCCGCGTAGTACGAGCTGTAGGCCACGTTCTCGGTCGAGTCGGTCACGAACTCGTGCACGGTCAGGTCGCCGAAGTCGGTGGCGTAGCGCTCGTCGAGCCCCTCCTCGATCGCGAAGTGGTCGATCGGCCGCAGCTTGCCGGACCCGTTCTCGTACAGGTGCGTGTAACCCCAGCCGTCGAACTCGAAGGCGAACCGCACCGGAACGCCCGCCCGGTCGGGGGCGGGCGTGGGCGTGCTCGTCGGGTCGTTCTGGACGCAGCTGTACGTCGCCGGGTCGTAAGCGCCGATGATCCGGAAGCCGATCGAGCGCGGGATCAGGAGCGCCGGGATGTCCGCGTTCGGGTCGTCGAAGATCATGTTCAGGTTCACGGCGTCGCAGCGGGGCGCCGCTCCCAGGACGTTGTTGAAGATCAGGATCGCCTCGTAGCCGGCGGCCGACGCGTTGGCGGCCTTGAGGTCGAAGTCGCAGGTGCCGCGCTCGGCCACGGCCACCGTCTCGCCCGGCTGTGGCGCCGGAACCGCGGCTGCCACGCAGCCGTCGCCGATGTAGCGCGTGTCGCCCTCGAGCGGCTCCTCCGGCGTCGGCAGCAGGTCGCTCCTCGGAACGCTCGCCGGCGTGACCGGGATGCCCACGTCGAAGTCGAATCGCGTGCCGTCGATCGTAGTGATGAAGCGGTGCGTGTCGAAGTCCTCGTCCGCCGCGAGGATGTAGCGGTTGTCGTGCGAGAACCAGGACTGGTGGGCGTTGCCCTCGGGCGGGTCCCAGCCGGTGAGCGGGTCCTGTCCGTCGAAGCTGGTGTCGCCGATGTACTGCGGGTTGGCCGGGTCGTCCACGTTGAGCTTCACGTAGCCGGCGTCCCAGTAGGAGACGAGCATCGTCTGCACGCCGTCGATCTTCTTGACGACGATGTCGTGGTTGTACATCACGTTTCCGAGCGCACCGCCGTCCTCGATCTGCGGGAAGCGGGCGCGCAGGTTGAGGTCGGCCAGGGGCTGCGGCGAGGCGGGATTGGTGATGTCCCAGATGTCGACGTCGTTGGTGCCGAACTCGTCGTTGTCGGTCATCACGACGAACGCCCGCCCGGCGTCGTTCGTCCACATGAAGTTGCTGTGCGCGTGGTGTGTCATCTCCGCGCCGACCAGCGTGCCATCGTCGCCGGTGTCGCCGACACCCAGCGCCAGCGGCGTGGGGTTGCGCGGATCGGTCACGTTCCACAGGTCGATGCCGCCGGCGCTCATCGCGGTCTGGTCGCACGGCAGCGGCAACGGCTCGTTGTTCACGGCGAGTACGTCCATGTTCCCGATCGTGATCACGTGCGCGCCCTCGCCGTGGCGGGTGTTCGCCGCGGCCGGCAGGAAGCCGGTCTGCTGCGGTGCCGCCGGGTTCGAGATGTCGACGACGAAGATCCCGCCGCGCTTGCAGCTCGGCTCCGACCAGGAGTTCAGGTACGCGGTGGTCTTGTAGACGGCCAGATCGGCGATCTGCCCCGGCACCACGGGCGGCTGGTTCGGGTCCGGCAGCCCGGTGCCCGGGTCGTAGCGGTACTCGACCGGCGTGTTCACCTGCAGCTTGCTCACGAGATCGATGTTCTCGCGCACCGCCGGCAGGTGGTCCATCGTGGTCCCGTGCTGGCCGAGTGAGAAGCGGCTCCCGCCGCTGGGGGTCTGGACCACGCTGGTGTCGACCCCGTCGCTGACGAGGGGTGGGCCTGCCAGCGGCCCCGTCGTGATGGCCGCCGAGCCTTGGGCGGCGGCCGTCGCGGTGACCACCAGCAGCAGCAGGCCGGCGGCCAGGATGGATGAGGCGGCACGGACGGAGCTCGATGCAGGCATCCCTATCCCTCTATGTAGGTCGCTTCTCTCTCGCACCCACCGCTCGGCGGGCGGCGGAAGCCTACCTCAAATCGAATGCTGCGTATAACCGACTGGTGGATACCGTGCCAACGATCGGGTCATCCACCGCGCGCGGCTCGCTGCAACCGGCGGAGCGCCTGGATCCGCTCGCCGTTCAGGACGTTCACGGCCTCGATCAGGTCGCCCTCCTCGTAGTGGTCGACGGCGATCAGGCTCACCGGCAGGCCGCGCGCCCGGGCGCACTGGTGGGCGCGTTTGACGATGAAGCGCTGGGTCTGGAACGGCCTGTTCGGCACGGCCCGCGGCGGGAAGAGGTCGGCCCAGTGGTTGAGCATCAGCATCGGGCTGTCGGTGTCGCCGCGCTCGAGCTTGCAGCTCAGCTGGCCGACCTTCGTGGCTCCGAGCGGCGTGTCCTGCACGAACGAGAAGCCGTCGAGGTACCAGGGGACGGTGCCGTCGGCGTCCTTCTCGGTGATCACCAGCACGCGCCGGTTCCGTCTCACGAGCGACCCGAGCGTTGGCATCGGCTCGGTGCGGTCGAGCGTGATCACGTAGCGGTCGAGCCCGGCCTCCTTGAACTCCCGCTCGATGTCGGCCGGCGCCACGTACGGCTCGACGAAGAGGATCACCACCTCGCCGCGGTTCTCGTCGAGGAACTTCTTGTAGTCCTCGAGCGAGTCGTCCATGCGCGTGGCACCCAGCTCGCAGACCGTGTGGCAGAGCCAGACGTCCGGCTTGCCGGTGGCGTCGCCGGCGCCAATCCTGCCCACCAGGCGCTTGGCCGCCGCCAGCACCGGCGGCGGAAGCGCCTTGACCACCTTGTTGCGGTCGCGCTTCTCCGCCTCGAAGTCGGTGCGCACCCTGCCGCGGGCGTCCTCCACGCCCCAGTGGGCGTCGATCAGGAACAGGCGGATGCCGTCCTCGAGCTGGCGCGGGATGTCGCGGCGCTGGTTGGCGATGAACCACCCCGGGCTGTCGGAGGCGGAGAACGAGTTGTGCGTGCCGGCGAATACCGCCTCGTTCAGGCGCAGCTCGCAGAGGGCAAAGGAGCCGTTGCACGTTCCCGTCGGCGCCGGCCGCCGTGCCACGCTCGGCTCGGGGTCGGTGCTGGTGACCACGAGGATCAGCGCCACGAGCGTGCCGACCACGATCGTGCCCGCCACCCCGGCAGCGGCCAGCGCCCTGCCGCGCACGCGCTGCGCCTCCTCCTTCGTCTCGCCCCGCCGACCGAGCGGCGCCAAGAGCTCTGCGGTTCCGAGGAACACGAGCACGCCGCCGCCCACCACCGCCGCGATCTGGAGCGAGAGGGTGGGGTTGAACACGATGAACACCCCGATCGCGACCATCGCGGCGCCGCGCAGCGCGCGCGCCCAGCCGGCCTCGGGCCTTGCCATGATGCGGGCCAGGCGGTGGCGCGGCGCCTCGAGGTCCTCAGGGTCGAGCGCGGCCGCCGCGGCCCCCACGGTCAGCCCCAGGAGCGCAAGCAGCAGCGCCCAGAGGAACAGGTCCCCGATGAAGGCGTCGAGCAGCCCCGCGACGGCGTCTCGCACCTCCTCGTCGGTCACCTCGTCCTCGCCCCTCACCCCGGCCAGCGTCCGGGCGCGCAGGACCAGGAGCGCGATCGCGATCAGCGCGCCCACCGCGCCCACCGCGACGCCCGTTCGCAGCACCCCCACCCGGCGGTCGGGGGCGACCAGGATGGCGCCCGCGAACAAGAGGATCGACAGCAGCGGCAGGACGAGCCCCAGCACGCGGATGTCGTCCGCCACCGCGAGCGTGGCGCCGGCGAACTCGCGCCGCCGGAGTGTGACCAAGTCGGGCTTGAGGTCGCTGGGCAGCTGCGCGGCGAGCTTGGGCGAGACCGAGCGCAGGCCGAAGTCCACGATCTCGGCGGCGTCCCCGAGGTCGAAGAGCGCGTTCTCCGCCTGGCGGTCGAAGAAGACCTTGTTCGTCTCCCGCGCGGCCGCGCGGAACACCCGGCGGAAGGGGTCGGTCTGCATCAGCGAGCCCACGACGGACTCCACGAGCGGGCGCGCCGCGGCCAGGTCCGCGGCCCCGCGGTCCACGATGTAGGTCACGATCTCGCGGCCCACCACCAGGCGCAAACCGTCGTCGTCGAGAGCCGTGACCGCGCGGTCGGCGAACGCCTCGCGGTCGATGATCTGCTCGCGCGCGTAGAACGCGAGGGCTCCGGCCAGGAGCACGATCGCGCCCAAGATCACCAGCACGATGCTCGCGCTGGAACGGAGCCGGTGTTGGGAGGAGCCCATGCGAGTCGGCGTTGCCGACCGCACTGTATCCCCTCTACGGGGAGGGACCCGCCAATCTAGGGACGGCTGGTGACGAGCGGGCGGGCGAGCTCAGCTCGGGGTCATGGTATTAATCTACGGAGCATAGTTTTGACGAACCAGGACCTGAGCCTCTTCTCGTACGAGATCCTCGGCCTCGTCGGTCGCGACGGCGCGGGCGCGCACGACCTGCGCCTGATGGCGAGGCGCGGCCGCATGCTCGACTGGGCGGGCGAGAGCCAGTACTACGTGGAGCCCAAGCGCCTCGCGCGGCTCGGCTACCTCGATGCGCGCAAGGAGCCCGGCAGGACGCGCGAACGCACGGTCTACACGCTCACGGACATGGGTCTGGAGGCCCTGCGCGACTACGCCGAGCGGCCTGTGCGCTTCCAGCCGGTGAAGAGCGACCTGCTGGTGCGCCTCCTGATCGCCGACCTGGTGGGGGAGGCGGCCACGCGGGAGAGCGTGGCGAGCCTGCGCGAGGAGCTGGCGGAGCTGCGCGAGCAGGTGAAGAAAGTGGAGGAGCGCGCGGGGATCCTGCCGCACCGCGCCAAGTACCTGCTGCTCGTGTGCGGCTTCCTGTACGGCCTCCTCGATCTTCACGAGGAGTTCATCGACGAGGTGGAGGGTCAGCTCGGCTGATTCACGGCGCACGGCTCGCGAATCGGCGCCCACTGGAGGCGGCGAGCGCCACGGGTGAGCGCACCGGGGACGTCGCGAGCGGCGAGGTCTCCACGCCACTGCGTCGCGCGATCGGGCGGTGGGGATCGCGCTGTGGGCTCTCAACCGCGCGCTCGCCGGGCCGGCCGACGTGCACGCCGAGCGGCTGCCCGGTTGAGGCCCTCGCCCGGTCGCCTTTACAGTCGCACGCGTGCACGCCGCCCGCCGGCTTCTCATCGTCGCGATCATGCTCCTGCCGCTGCTGGCCCCGCAGCTCGCGGCCGGGGCCCCGGCGCGGGTGCGCGACTACGACCTGGGCGTGGTGCGGATCGCCACGCCGGGTCCGTTTGGCCCGATCCCGATCAGGCTGTGGGGCGCGCTCGGCGTGCCGGAGGCGCCCGGGCCGCACCCGATCGTGATGGTCTTCCACGGGCGTCACGGCACCGGCTGCCCGGGGGGTCCGGCGGACACCGAGACCTGGCCATGCTTCCGTCGCGAGCAGCGCAACGACCTGGGCCTGCGCCACGTGGTTGCGGCCCTCGCCCGGCGTGGGCTCGTGGCGCTCGCCCCTGACCTGAACGGCGCCTTCACGGGCGGCTGGGGCGAGCCCGACGATCGCAACCGCTGGCCGCGGATCGTGAACCGCACGCTGGCGGAGGTAGCGGCGGAGGCGGCCGCCGGGGGCGGGCGCTTCCCGCTCGCGCTCCAAGGCCGCGTGAACCTCAGGCGGATCGGCTTTCTCGGCCACTCGCTGAGCGGCTTCCACTCCGTGCGGAGCGGACGCCGCCGCGAGGACAACCGCGACCCCTTGAAGGTCGCGGCGGGGCTCGGGCCGGTGCGCTCGATCTTCCTGCTGGCGCCGGTGGAGAGCCGCCTGCGGCTGCCCGACGTGCCGGTGGCCACGGTGATCGGCTCCTGCGACGGCGACACGGGCACGCGCGGGCGCGCCTACTTCGACCGCGCCGGACGCACGCCGCAGCGCATCCGGCCGGCTTTCCTCGTGCGACTCGAACGCGCCAACCACAACTTCTTCAACCGCACGCTGGCGCGCCTCGGCGACGACGACGCGCCCACCGGCCGGCCCCCCTGTCGACCGGCCGCCCGCCCGAGCGCGGCCGACCAGCGCCGCTTCCTGGCCGGCGCGGCCGCCGACTTCTTCGCCACCACCCTGCGCGGCGCCCGCCAACCGGTCTGGATGCGGCTGGGCGCCCGCAAGCCGCGGCGCCTGTACGGGCTGCCCGTGCGGGTACGGCGGAACGGCACCGCCTTGGAGTAAGGGCATCGCTCCGCGCTCCGGTCCGGGCCGAGCCCGGCCCCTCGCGCGCTACCCTGACCTGCCCCCATGGGTGAGCGAAGCCGTCACGAGCACGGAACCTTCTCCTGGACCGACCTCGGGACCTCGGACGCCGGGGCGGCCGTGCCCTGGTACCGCGACCTGTTCGGCTGGGACACCGAGGACAGCCCGATCCCCGACGGGGGCGTCTACACGATGGCCTCGCTAGGCGGTCGATCCGTCGCCGCGATCTACGCGACGGAGCAGGGCCCGCCCGCCTGGCTGTCGTACGTGACCGTCGACGACGCCGACGCCGCGGCGGCTCGCGCCGGCGAGCTCGGGGCGACGCTGATCGCGGAGCCGTTCGATGTGATGGAGGTCGGCCGGATGGCGGTCGTCCAGGACCCGGCGGGCGCGGTCTTCGCCGTCTGGCAGGCGGGCAAGAGCATCGGCGCCGAGCAGGTGAACGCCCACGGCGCGATCACGCTCAACCAGCTGAACACCTCCGACCCGCCGGGCGCCGAGCGCTTCTACACCGACCTCTTCGGCTGGCGCTTCGAGGCCCAGCCCGGCGGCCCGCCGGCGTACTGGGGGATCTACCGCGGGGACACGCTGAGCGGCGGCATGATGGAGCTGCCCGCGGAGTCCCCCGCGCCGCCGCACTGGCTCGTGTACTTCGGCATCGACGACATCGACGCCGCCGCCGCGACGATCGAGGGGTCGGGCGGCACGCTGACGGTGCCGAAGACCGACGTGCCGGGCGGCCAGATCGTGGTCGCGCAGGATCCGCAGGGCGCCGTGTTCGCGCTGTTCGCGGGCCGCTTCGACGGCTGAGCCAAAAGGGGCCCGGCCGGCTCGGTGCTGGCACGGTTGCCGTTCGCGGGAGGCGCTGAGACGATGGCCCGGTGCGCCGCTCGCCGGCACTTCCCTGGATCGTCGCGGCCGTGGCCGTGGTGCTGGGGGTGCTCGGCAGCGCGCTCGAGGTCCTGGCGGGCTCGCACGCGGACCCCTGGTGGGAACGCGCGATGGGCGGCGCGGTGTTCGTGGCCTCGCTTGCGGTCGGGCTCATGCTGTCGGCGCGGCTCCCGCGCCATCCGGTTGGCTGGCTCCTGCTCGCCAACGCGCTGCTTTTCGGCACCATCGGCGTTGCGGCCGCCTACGCGCAGTACGCCGTCCTCGAGGACCCCGGCGCGCTGCCGGGCGCCGGCTGGGCCGTGCTCTGGGACCAGTCGTCGTGGCCGCTGCTGTACGCCGTCCTGCTCGCGATCGTGCTCGTCTTCCCGGACGGGAGGCTGCCGTCCCGGGGCTGGCGGCGCTGGGCGGTCGGCGGCGCCGTCGCGCTCGTCGTGTTCCTGATCCTGAGCTTCTTCGACACCGAGCCCTTCGAGTCGCCCTACGAGGACGTGGAGCGGCCGTTGCCGTCGCTCCCGGGCGTGGTCCAGGTGCTCTGGCCGTTCGCGATGCTCGGCATCCTCGCGAGCCTGGTCGGGGGCGCCATGTCGGTCCGCATCCGCTATCGCCGAGCACGCGGCGTCGAGCGCCTGCAGCTCAGGTGGCTCGCCTACTCGGCCGTCTTGGTCCCCCTCTCGGTGATCGTTTGCCTCGTCGGCGTGTTGGTAGCCGAGGATGCCGAGGACGGCGGGCTGCTCACCGCCATCTTCCTGTTCATGCTCGGCGCGTTCCCGGTGTCGATCGGCGTCGCCGTGCTCCGCTACCGGCTCTACGAGATCGACCGGCTGATCAACCGCACGCTCGTCTACGGCGTGCTCACGGTTCTGCTCGCCGCGGCCTACGCCGCGACCACGCTGGTGTTGGCGGCCACGCTCGGCAGCGGCTCGGCCTGGACCACGGCAGGCGCCACGCTCGCCGCCGCGGCCGCGTTCCGCCCGCTTCGGGCGCGCGTCCAGGACGCGGTCGACCGTCGCTTCAACCGCGCCCGCTACGACGCCCTGCGCCGCACGGAGAGCTTCCTCGAGGCCCTGCGCGCCGGAACGGCGGTGCCTGAGGAGGTCGAGCCGCTGCTGCGCGACGTGCTCGGCGACCCCCAGCTCGAGCTGCGCTACTGGCTGCCGGCAAGCGAGCAGTACGTGGACTCGCGCGGGTACCCGGCCGGCGGGGAACGTGAGGCGATGCCCGTGTCCCGTGGCGGGCGCCCGCTGGCGCTCGTGGTGCACGGTCCGATCGATCCGGAGCGACCGCGCCTCCTCGAGGAGGTGGTGGAGGCCGCCGGGCTCGCGATCGAGATCGCCCGCCTGAATGCCGAGCTGCGCCGCCAGCTCGAGGAGGTCGCGACCTCGCGCGCGCGCATCGTCGCGGCCGGCTACGAGGAGCGCCGCCGGATCGAGCGCGACCTCCACGACGGCGCGCAGCAGCGGCTCGTGTCGATCGGGCTGGCGCTCCGGCACGCGCAGCACGAGCTGGCTCCCTCGGCCAACGGCACGCAGGCCGCTCTCGACAGCGCCGTGCGCGAGCTCGCCCTCGCGATCGAGGAGCTGCGCGAGCTGGCGCGCGGGGTCCGTCCCGCCCAGCTCGACGGCGGCCTCGCGCCGGCGCTCCGCGAGCTGGCCGGCCGTGCGCCGCTGGCGGTCGGCGTGAGCGCAGGCGGCGAGCGCTTCCCGCACGACGTCGAGGCCGCCGCCTACTTCATCGCCAGCGAGGGACTCACCAACGCCGTCAAGCACTCGGGCGCCTCCACGGTCGAGGTCAGCGCCGCGAGGCAGGACGGGCGCCTGGTGATCAGCGTCAGCGACGACGGCGCCGGCGGGGCCGACAGCGCCGGCGGCTCGGGCCTGCGCGGCCTCAGGGACCGAGTGGAGGCGCACGGCGGGACGCTTCGGGTCGAAAGCCGCGCGGGAGCGGGCACGACGCTCACCGCGGAGCTGCCGTGCGGGTGATCATCGCCGAGGACCAGGTGCTCCTGCGGGAGGGGCTCGCCCGGCTCTTCGAGGATGGCGGCCACAAGGTCGTGGCCTCGTTCGGCGACGCCGAGCGGCTGCTGCCCGCCGTGGCCGGCCACCGTCCCGACCTCGTGGTGGTCGACGTGCGCATGCCGCCGACCTTCTCCGACGAGGGCGCCCACGCGGCGCAGCGCATCAAGGCCGAGCACCCAGAGGTCGGCGTGCTCGTGCTCTCCCAGCATGTCGAGATCACGCACGCCGTCACGCTTGTGCCGCTGGGCGGCTTCGGCTATCTCCTGAAGGATCGCGTGCTCGAGGTAGGCCAGTTCCTCGACGCCGCGGAGCGGGTGGCGCAGGGCGGCTCGGCGCTCGACCCGCAGGTCGTGACCACGCTGCTCGCTCCCTCGGGCGGCGACGGCACGCTGGCCGGCCTCTCCGAGCGCGAGCGCGAGGTGCTCGGCCTCATGGCGGAGGGCCTCACGAACGCCGGCATCGCAAAGCGGCTCTTCCTCTCCGAGCGCACCGTCGAGGCGCACGTTCGGAACGTGCTGATGAAGCTCGACCTGCCCGAGAGCGAGGACGGCCACCGCCGGGTGCTCGCCGTGCTCGCCCACCTGAGCGCAGCGCAGGCTAGATCTAGGTGGTAGCGCTGAGCGAGATCGAGTGCCTGCCCCGATGCCGCGCGCCTCGCGCCGTCATAGCGTCGGGAGCGTCACCCGAACGAAGTGAGGAGCACATGTCAAGCAGCAGCGCAGGCCCCGCAGTCGACCTCGCCCCGGAGCCCCGGCCCCGGCCCGGCCTCGCTCTCGCGCTGGCGCTGATCTCGGTGCCGGGCGTCACGATCGCCTGGGACATCTCGGGGATCGCCGGCTTCGCCGGCACCGCGATCGGGATCCTCGCCGTCGCGCTCGGGCTGCAGGCCCGCTCGCGCCTTGCGGGCGCCAAGGGCACGGGCATGGCCACGACGGCGGTGGTCATCGCGGGCCTCGCCGTCCTGTCCGTCGTCTTCTTCCTCATCATCGGCCCTCCGGACTGAGCCTGAAGGGTCTGCACGGCGATCGGGTGGGCCCGGCCTACCCGATCGCCCGCAGCTCCTCGCCAGGCTCCTTCAGGAAGGCGCGCGGGCGCGGGGTGCGGACGCGCATGTAGGCCGACACGTCCACGCGCCCGTCGATGATGTCGCGGCGGATCACCAGGTAGTCCACGTCGCGCGCGGCGCTGCCCCGGCGGACGCCGTCGATCTGCCGCAGGAGCCTTGCCGGCGCCGCCGCGTCCACGTCGCGCGCGGACAGCCCGTCCTTGCGGAAGCCCGGCTGGGTGGGGAAGTCGTGGGTCGAGGAGAAGGCGATCTCGAGGTCCGGCCGCACTTGGATGTTCGTCCGGCGGTCGTCGGGGTGGACGATGATCGTGTCGATCCGCCCGGGCGCCACGCGCAGGCCGTCGAACTCGCCCTCGACCTTGCGTCGCTCGCGGTCGAGCACGGCGAGCGCGCGCCGGAGGTTGCGGGTGCGCGTGAGGGCGTGGGGGTCGGTTCCGCGCACGTCGTCCGGGTTGCCGGGCAGCTCGGGCTCGGGCTCCTCCGCGGCGGCGGGCTCCTCCGCGGCGGCCGGCTCACCCTCGGCGGCCGGCTCACCCTCGGCGGCCGGCTCACCCTCGGCCAGCTCGTCGTCGCCGCCGCCCAGGTCGATCCCACCGCTCGACACCACGAGGGCGACCACGGCCACCAGCGCCGCCAGCACCACGATCAGCGTGAAGCGGCGGGCGTTCATCGCGGGCCGTCGTAGGGCTCGTCGCGCTGGCGCACAGCAGCCTGCCAGCCCTGCTCGGCGGCGCGCCGCGCGAACTCGTAGCCCTCGGGCGTGTGGCGGGCGATCCCGTCGAAGAACACCCCGAGCGCCTGCGTGGCGTGAAGACCTTGCGCGTAGAGCGCCTGGTTCAAAAGCAGCTTCATCATCACGAGCTGGTTGACCGGCGTGAGCGCCACACGCTCGAGCAGGGCCTCGAAGCGCTCGTCGAGCTCCGCGGCCGGCGGCGCCTCGATCGCGAGCCCCCAGTCGAGCGCGGTGCGACCGTCGATCAGGTCGCCCGTGAAGAGCAGGCGCTTGGCGCGCTGCTCGCCCACCCGAGCGGCCCAGAGGGCTGAGGTTGGCACGCCCCATACGCGCGCGGGCGGGTAGCCGATGCGGGCGTCCTCGGCGATCACGAGTAGGTCGGCGCAGAGCGCCATGTCGCTGCCGCCGGCCACGCAGAAGCCGTGCACCTTGCACAGCACCGGCTTGTCCGAGTGGAACAGGCTCATGAACCCGCGCAGGTTGCGGCTCATCATCTGCCAGTCGAGCACCGGGTCCCAGGGCTCGGACGGGTCGTGGTTCGGCAGCTCGCGCTCAGCGGACTCGACGAGGTCGTAGCCGCCGCAGAAGCCCTTGCCTGCGCCGGCGAGCGCGATCGCGTGCACGGCCGGGTCGAGGTTGGCCCGCTCCACGCAGTCGGCAAGCTCGCGCGGCATGTCGAGCGTGATGCCGTTGCCGCGCTCCGGCCGGTTGAGCGTGATCCGCGCGACGCGCCCGTCGACCTCGTACAGCAGCGTCTTCACGCCGCCAGCACGCGCTCCAGGATCGCCTCGGTGTCGACCCCTGCCGGGAGCGTCCCGTAGGTGCGTCCGGCGGCCGCGCCGAGCCGCCCGGCGCAGAAGGCGTCGGAGACAGCGCTCGGGCCATTGCGCACCAGCAGGCTCGCCTGGAGCGCCAGTGCGAGCTCGGAGACGATGCCGCGCGCCTCGAACTCGGGGTCGCTCGACGTGGCCGCGGCCAGCCGGTCGAGCTGTGCGTCGAGCGCCGCGTTGCCGCCGCGCGCCCGCTCGCACTCGGCGAGCAGCGCCGGCAGGGCGTCGGGCTCGCGCCCGAGCGCGCGCAGCACGTCGAGCGCCGACACGTTGCCGGATCCCTCCCAGATCGAGTTGAGCGGGGAGTCGCGCAGCAGCCGCGGCATCCCCGACTCCTCGACGTACCCGTTCCCGCCCAGGCACTCGAGCGCCTCGGAGGCGTGCCCGGACGCGCGCTTGCAGACCCAGTGCTTGAGCACCGCCGTGGCGATCCGCCGGAACGACGGGTCGTCCTCGTCGTAGGAGCGCGCAACCCGCATGGCGGCAGCGGTGGCGGCCTCCGACTCGATCGCCAGATCGGCCAGCACGTTCCGCATCAGACGCTGCTCCACGAGCGGCTTGCCGAATGCGCTGCGGTGGCGAGCGTGGTGCACGGCCTGAGCGAGCCCCCAGCGCATAGAGGCGGCGGAGCCGAGCAGGCAGTCGAGCCGGGTGTGGTTGACCATCCGGATGATGGTCGGCACGCCGCGGCCCTCCTCGCCGACGAGGCGTCCGCGCACGGCGTCGAACTCGACCTCGCTCGACGGCAGCGAGCGAGTGCCGAGCTTGTCCTTGAGGCGCTGGATCCGGAAGCCGGGGTCGCTGCCCTCGATCAGGAAGCAAGAGAGGCCGGTGGGAGCCTGCGCGAGCGTCAGGAAGACGTCGCAGGGCGGGTAGGAGCAGAACCACTTGTGGCCTGTGATCTCGTAGAGGCCGTCGCCGGCGGGCTCGGCGCGGGTGCTGTTGGCGCGCACGTCCGACCCGCCCTGTTTCTCGGTCATCGCCATCCCGGCGAGCGCGCCGTCCTCGTATGAGGGCTTGGTGAGCCGCGGCTCCCAGTCGGTGGCCAGCTCGGGCTGCTCGCGGAGCGCCGGGATCGCCGAGTAGGTCATCGACACCGGGCACATCACGCCCGCGTTCACCTGGCTCCAGACCATGAACAGGCCGGCGCGGACCACGTGCGCGCCGGGCTGCTCGTCCCTCCACGGCAGGCTGTGCAGCTCGCGCTCGATCGCCTGGCGCAGCAGCCAGTGCCAGGACGGGTCGAGCTCCACCTCGTCGACGCGGCGCCCGTAGCGGTCGTGCGTGCGCAGGATCGGCTCGTTTCGCTCCGCCCGCTCGGAGTGCTCGAGCGCCGCCGGCGAGCCGGCCAGGGCGCCCGTGTCACGCAGCCGGTCGACCCCCCAGCCGCCGCCCTCGCGCTCGAGCGCCTCGCGCAGCGGCAGGTCGGCCTCGAACACGTTGTACGGGGCCAGCGGAGGCGCCTGATTTGCAACCTCGCTGGAGGATCCGGACGCGAGCATGGAGGGGAGTCTTACAGGCGCGGCCGCAACCCTTCGTATGCTGCCGGGTTCCTCATGACCGTGCGAACCCTCTGCAGAGCAGCCCTTCTGTCCCTCGCCCTGGCGCTCGTGCTCGCCGCTCCCGCGGCGGCCCAGCGCACGGTGCCGTTCGGCTTCTTCGGGGTCCACTGGGGTCACGAGATGGCGGCCGCGCCGGACGAGGTGCAGGACAGCCAGTTCGCCCTCATGGCGCGCTCCGGGGTCGAGTCGATCCGCACGGACTTCAACTGGGCCGGCGCCGAGCCGTTCCCAGGCAGCGAGATCGAGTTCGGCCGCTTCGATCGCACCGTGCGCTCGGCGGCCGAGCACGGGATCGCGGTCCTGCCCGTGGTCAACGAGGCACCGCGCTGGGCGCGGGCCTACCCGGATCGGGAGAAGTCGCCGCCGCGCGATCCCGGCGACTACGCGGCGCTGCTCGCCAAGCTTGTCGAGCGCTACGGGCCAGGCGGCAGCTACTGGGTCGAGAACCCGACGGTGCCTCAACGGCCGGTGCGCGAGTGGCAGATCTGGAACGAGCCGCACCTGCGCTCGTACTGGGACGTCGGCGAGCGCAGCCAGTACGGCTGGCTGAAGGCATACCCCAAGCTCTTGAGGGCGTCCTACCGCGCCATCAAGTCGCGCGATGCCGGTGCGCGCGTCGTGCTGGCCGGCATCACGCAGCGCGCCTGGGACCTGATCGACGAGCTCTACGACCAGGGCCGCATACGCGGCAGCTTCGACGTCGCGGCGCTCCAGATCTTCCCGCAGACGGTCAGGCGGGCCCGGATCGCCACGCAGCTCTTCCGTGATGCCCTGAAGGCGAACCGCGATCCCCGCAAGCCGATCTACATCACCGAGATCAGCTGGCCGGCCTCGCGCGGGCGTACCCCGAGGGTCAGGTACCTGGCGCATGAGACCCCGGCCACCATGGCCGCCAAGCTCGGGGGAGCCTACGGCGTGCTCGCCAGGCGGCGTCGTCAGCTTCGGCTCGACCGGGTCTTCTGGTTCACCTGGGCCTCGCCCTACGGCCGCGGCGGCAGCGTCTTCAACTACGCGGGCCTCCAGGAGTACCGGGAAGGCGCCTTCACCCCGCAGCCCGCGCTCGAGGCGTTCACGCGCCGCGCCCGCCAGTTCCAGGGTTGCGTGAAGACCGATACCGGCGGCTGCGAGTGAACTCGGTTAGAAAGGGGCCATGACCCGCACCCTCCGTCGCTCCCTGCTCGCGGCGCTCGCCGCCACCCTCCTTCTCTGCCCGTCCGCGTTCGCGGGCAAGGGCTTCTCGTTCGGCGTCACGGCCGGCGAGGTCTCGAGCTCGAGCGCGATCCTCTGGGCGCACGCGAAGAAGCGCGGCCGCTTCACGCTCCAGGTGGCGAGCGACAGCCGCTTCCGGCGCATCGTGGCGAGCCAGCGCGTGCGTGCGATCAAGGGGAACGACTACACGGTGCAGGCGAGGGTCGGGCGCCTCGAGCCGGGCAAGCGCCACTACTACCGCTTCCGCGGCAGCGGCGGCCGGCGAAGCGACCGCGGCACGTTCTCAACGGCCCCGCGGCCCAGCCAGAACAGGACCGTCGAGTTCGCCTACACCGGGGACACCGACCTGAGCGCTGCGCCCGGGCAGTCGAAGCCCTACTGGAACGACGGCGGGGTGTTCCGGCGCATGAGGGCGGAGCGAAACGCCTTCAACATCCACTTCGGCGACACGATCTACTCGGACTCGGAGATCCCGGGTCTGCTCCAGCCGATCGCCCTCACGGTGCCGGCCAAGTGGGCCAAGTACCGGATCAACGTGGGCAACCGCAACCTGCGCGCGCTGCGCGGGTCCGCGGGCTTCTTCTCCCACTGGGACGACCACGAGTTCGTGAACGACTTCTCGCCGAACGAGAACACGTTCTCGAACGACGTGAACATCGACGGGCGCGTGCTCTACCGGCGCAGCGTGCAGGCCTTCCGGGACTACTCGCCCGTGCGCTACACGACGCGCGACGGCATCTACCGGCGCGTGCGCTGGGGCCGCAACGTCGAGCTCTTCTTCCTCGACCAGCGCTCCTTCCGAAGCGCGAAGGCCGACGAGGGCGGCGTTTGCAACAACCCGCAGAGCGGCGAGCCGGACCTGGCTCCCACGGCCCCGCAGAGCACCCGCGACTTCTTCTCGGCTGTGGTCCCGGCGCTCGCCCAGCCCGTTTCGCAGGCCTGCCTCGACGCGATCCGGAGCCCCGACCGGACATATCTCGGTCAGCGCCAGCTCAGCCGCTTCCTGCGCGACGTGAAGCGCTCGAACGCGCGCTTCAAGATCATGATGAACGAGCTGCCGATCCAGCAGTACTACGTGCTCCCGTACGACCGCTGGGAGGGCTACGAGGCGGAGCGTCAGCAGGTGCTGCGCGAGCTCCGCAACGTCAAGAACATCGTGTTCCTGACCACCGATGTGCACGCCACGCTCGTGAACGACGCCCGTTTCCAGACGCTCGAGAGCGGCGGCGCGCGCAACAGCGGGATCATGGACATCACCGTCGGGCCCGCCGCCACCGCCAACTTCGGGCTCGAGATCGAGACCGAGGTCGGCATCCCGGGCGCCGGCGCGCTCGTCGACACCACCTTCTTCGAGCCGCGGCCTCCGGCCGGCGTGGGAATGCAGTGCTCGGTGCTCGACCAGTTCAGCTACGGCCAGGTCTCGGTCAGCTCCGACCAGCTCGTGATCACTCCGAAGGGGATCGACGGCCGCCAGCAGCGCGACGACGGCCAGCCCTGCGGGCCGTTTGTCATGAACTTCGAGCGCTGAGGGGCCTCGCCGCGAAACGAACGTCCCGGAGTGTGGGCTCTGGCAGCTACTCCGGGACGTTCGATGCGTTGTGGGGCGGGGCGGGGCGGGCCCCTACCCCGGCGTTTCCAGCAGGCCGGCCATCGCGGCGTCCGCCAGCCGCGCGCTCCGCTCCCAGGTGAAGCCGGCTGCGCGCTCGCGGCCGGCGGCCGCGAGCTGCGCGCGCTCGGGGCCGGTCGCGCGCAGGAGCGCGTCGGCGAAGGCCTCGGGATCGTCGGGGTCGGCGAGCAGGGCGGCGCCTCCGCAGACCTCCGGCAGCGCCGCCCGGTCGGCGGCCACCACCGGCGTGCCGGCGGCCATTGCCTCGAGCACCGGCAGCCCGAAGCCCTCGTAGACGGAGGGCATCGCGAACGCCGCCGCGCCTGCGTAGAGGCCAGGGAGGCGGGCGTCGGGCACGTAGCCAAGCGCGCGCCCGGGCGCGCGCTCGCCCTCCCGCATGTAGCCGCGTCCCGAGCCCGCCGTGACGAGCTCGATCCCCTCGGCCTCGAGGGCTCGCTCCGCGACTGCGAGGGCGCCCAGGTTCTTGCGCGCGATGCGGGTGGCGAGCGCGAGCACGTACGGGCGCTCGAGGCCGAGGGCGGCGCGCGCGGGCCCCGGGTCGGCCGGGCCGCGGAAGCGCTCGGCCACGCCGTTCGGGACCACCGCAATCCGCTCGGTGGGGACGCCCAGGCGCTCGGCGATCTCGCCGCGCGCGAACTCGGACACCGTCATCACGAGCCTGGCCCGCCGGGCGAGCAGCGGCAATAGGAGCCGTTGCCAGGCCGTGTAGGTGCGCCCGTACCACTCGGGATGCGCGAGCGCGGCCACATCGTGGATCAGCACCACGTTGCGGCGCGACGCGAGCGGCGCGAGGTTCGCCGGGCAGTAGATGAGCCGGGCGCGCCGCGCGATCACGGGGAGCGCGAACTGCTCCCAAGCGTGGCCGGCCCGGTGCGCCAGCCCCGGACGCGGACGCACGACCTCGTAGCGGCCGGGGAAGAGCGCGGGGAGGCGCGCCGCCATCTCGCGCGCGACACGCTCGACCCCGCCTATCTCCACCCGCAGCGCGGCGCGGGCGTCGATTGCCACCGGGGCGCTCATGCCGCCGTCGCGAGCAGCTCGCGGTAGCGGCGCCGCGCCCGCTCGCGGTCGAAGTGCGCCTCGGCACGGCGGCGGGCGGCGGCGCCGAGCTGGTCGCGGCGGGCGAGCACGTCGCGCAACACCAGCGCCCCGGCGGCGGCGTCGCCAGGCGGATAGAGCCGCCCGCCCTCGCCCACGATCTCGAGCGGCCCGCCGGCCGCCGGCGCCACCACCGGCACGCCGCAGGCGAGCGCCTCCACGAGCGCGAGCCCGTACGGCTCGCGGTCGGCGCAGTGGAGCAGCGCCGCCGCGCCCTGAAGCGCCGGCAGGGGATCGGCGAGCGGCCCCACCAGCTCCACCCGCCCCGCCAGGTCGGGGCGGCGGACCCGCTCGCCCAGCCGCGCACGCAACGCCTCACCCGCGGCGCCCACGGGCGCGCCGGCCAGCCGCATTCGCAGCTCGGGCACCCGCGCCGCGATCTCGAGCGCCAGCTCCGGTCGCTTCCAGGGCTCGATCGCCCCGAGCACGAGCACCTCGCCGGCGGCGCCGGGCGCGGGCGCGAAGCGCTCGAGGTCGACCCCCGCCGGCAGCACCTCCACGCGCCCGAGGCGACCCCCGGGGTCGAGATCGCGCGCGATCGCGCGGGACAGGCAGACGGTGAGCCGCGCGCGGCGCGCCGCGGTCCGCACGGCCGCGCCGATCGCCGGCCCGGGTAGCAGGTCATTGTGCTGGAAGACGAGCGGCGGGCGCGGTCGCACGGAGGCCAGCGCCGGCACGCTGGCCAGCAGCGCGCGCATGTTCCAGGCGACGACCAGGCGGGGGCGAAGCGCAGCCAGCGTCTCTCGCAGCTCCCGCGCGAGGCCGAGCAGCCGCGGCGGAGCGGCGGCGCGGTCACGCGGGCGGGCGCGCAGCTCGAGCGAGCGGGCCCGAAGCGGCACGAGCCGCAGGCCGGCGGCGCCCGCGGCCTCGGCCAGGGGACCGGGAGGCGCCGCGAGCACGACCTCGCCGGTCACGTCACTCGCGAGGTCGACCAGGATCCGCTCGGCGCCGCCGAGAGCGGGGGAGTAGCTCACGAACAGCACGCGGTCCGGCAAGTGCGCGACGCTACCATCGCGCCCCCCGATGGAGCTGACCGTGGCCATCTGCACGCGCGACCGGCCGCGGCTCCTCCGCGCGACCCTCGAGGCCCTCGCCGCGCAGACACGGCCGGACTTCGAGCTGGTCGTCGTGGACCAGAGCACCCGGCCCGATCCGCAGCTCGAGGCGCTGAGCCGCGACCGGCCCTCGACCACGCTGATCCACGACGGCGGCGCGGGGCTCTCGCGCGCGCGCAACCTCGCGCTGCGCGCGGCAAGCGGCGACTGGATCGCCTTCGTGGACGACGACTGCGTGGCCGACCCCACCATGGTCGAGGCGCTCCTCGCCGAGATCGCCGCCCATCCGGAGGCGGACTGGCTTAGCGGCGACGTGTCGGCGGCGGGCGCGCCGGGAGCGGACTACCTGCCGGTCACCGTCTTCCCGGTGGAGCGCGCCCAGCGGCGCTCCGGCCGATGGACGATCCCCGGCCGGATCGGCTTCGGGGTCTTCTTCTGCGTGCGCCGGGCCATGGCGGAGCGGCTCGGGGGCTGGGACGAGCGGCTCGGCCCGGGGGTGCCGGACCTTCCGGCGGCCGACGACATGGACTTCAACCACCGGCTCCTCAAGGACGGCGGCGTGGCGTGGCTCTCACCGCGCATCCGGCTGCGCCACGACCAGTGGCGCTCACCGGAGGAGCTCGCCCCGCTCCAGCGCGGCTACGTGCGCGCCTGGGCCGGCTTCGCGATGAAGCACCTGAAGGGGGGCGAGCCGCTGGCCGGCCTGTGGCTCTGGTCCTGGGGTGCGATCGACGTGCTCCACATGAGCGCGAGCGCCGGGCGCCACCGGTCGCGGCTGCGGGCGCGCCTTGCGCTCGCCAAGCTGCGCGGCCTGGCCGAGGGCACGGCGATCGGCGTACGGCGCCGCTGGTAGCCGGTCAGAGCCGGCGCCGCAGCGTGGCGCCGGAGAGCGCCAGCAGCGCGCCCGCTCCGGCGAGCAGCAGGACCGGAAAGCCCGTGCGCGGCAGCTGCGCGCCGGTGGCCTCGGTCGAGGTCGTCTCGGTCGACTCGACGCCCGTCTCGGCCGGCGCCGCGGGCGTGGAGGGCGCGGGAGCCGCCGTGGTGTTCCCGCTACCGCCGCCGGCGTCGTCGTTTCCGTTTTCGACCTTCCCGAACGGGTCGGAGTACTGCTCGTCCCCCGCGCTCTGGGCGAGCGCCGTGGCGGGGAGCGCGAGCAGCAGAAGCACGCCGAGGCAGGCAAGGATCCGTGCCATGGGGGCGAGAGGGTAGCGAGTGGCGCGTGTACATTCGCCCGGTGGAAAGAGCGACCCAAGCGGCGCCGCCCGTGGTGGCGCCGCCCCCGGGGCACCGCCGCTTCCCGCTGTTCGACTCGCTGAGGGCGCTCGCCGCGCTGGGCGTGCTCGTTGCCCACGCCGGCTACGTGGCCACGGCAATCCAGAACACCGAGTGGGGGACCTTCGTGGCCAACCTGAGCGCGGGGGTCACGCTCTTCTTCGTGATCTCGGGTTTCCTGCTCTACCGGCCGTTCGTGGCGTCCGACCTGTTGGCGCTCGAGCGTCCGGGCCCGTTCGACTTCTATCGCCGCCGCGTGCTGCGGATCGTGCCCGCCTACTGGCTCGCGCTCACGCTGCTGGCGATCTATCCGGGGCTCGTCGGCGTGTTCACCGGCAAGTGGCCGTGGTTCTACTTCCTCGGGCAGGTGTACGGCCCCGACGCCACCAGGGTCGAGGGCATCTCGTTCGCTTGGAGCCTCAACGTCGAGGTGATGTTCTACCTGCTGCTCCCGCTGTACGCGTTGGCCATGCGGCGCGCGACCGCGCGCCTCGAGCCCGCGCGCCGCGTCCGGGTAGAGCTGATCGCGCTCGCGGCGCTGGCGATCGCGTCGGTAGCGATCCGGATCTGGGACCTCCAGGGCGGCGGCGGCGCCCTCCAGGTGACCCTCGCAACCACGTTCCTGTGGTTCGCGCTCGGCATGGGGCTGGCCGTACTGAGCGCCTGGTTCGAGCGCACGGGAGCGCGCCCTGCCGCGGTGAGGCTGATCGAGTCGCGCCCGGGGCTCGCCTGGGTCGGAGCCGCGGCGGCCTACCTGCTGCTGGCGCTCGTGGTGAGCACCGACCCGGGCCAGGCGCTCGCCTACACCGACGGTCAGTGGCTCGCGCAGCATCTCCTGGCCGCCGCCGTGGCCTTCCTGCTCGTGCTGCCCGCCGTGTTCGGTGACGACCGAGGCGGCGCGCCCCGCGCGGTGCTGGCCTTCCCGGCGCTCGCCTGGCTCGGCCTCGTCTCGTACGGGCTCTATCTCTGGCAGGGCGGGGTGATCGCGGCGCTGGCCGAGGAGGGTGTGCTCGGCTGGGCGCCGGACTCGCGCTTCCTCGTCCTCACGTCCATCACGCTGGTGGTCACCGTCACGTGCGCGGCGCTCTCCTACTACCTGGTCGAGCGGCCGATCCTGCGTTTCAAGTATCCGCGGCGAGGTGCCCGACAGGCCCGCTCGGCGGCCTCTCCCGCGACGGTGCGCGCGGATTAGGACGCGACGCGCCCGCCGCGTTCGGCCCTAGACTGCGGCCCGTGAATTCGAGAGGCGCCCTCCGTGCGGACGCGCGCATCGCGCTCGTGCACGACTTCCTCGTGAGCGTCCGCGGCGCCGACCGGGTGTTCCTCGAGATGTGCGACCTCTGGCCGGAGGCGGACGTTTTCACCCCCGTCTACGACGAGCGCGGCACCGAGGGGCGCTTCGCGGACCGCACGATCCACACCTCGTTCCTTCAGCGCACGCGGCCCACGGCGCGCACCTTCCGGGCGCTGCTGCCGCTCTACCCAGCGGCGATCGAGTCGTTCGACCTGTCCGGCTACGACCTCGTGATCTCGAGCTCGAGTGCCTGGGCGCACGCCGTGATCTGCGGGGAGCAGACCGTGCACGTGTCCTACTGCCACAACCCGTTCCGCTACGCCTGGAACGAGCGCCACCGCACGCTCGCCGAGCGCGGCGACCCGATCTCGCGCGCCGCGCTGCGCGGCTTCTTCCGGCGCTGGCGCGAGTGGGACTGGATCGCCGCCCAGCGGGTCGACCGCTACCTCACCAACTCGCGCGTCACGCAGGCGCGCATCAAGTCCTACTTCGGGCGTGAGTCGCGGATCGTCTACCCGCCGGTGGCCACGGACCGCTTCTCGCCGGGGCCCACGGGCGACCACTACCTGGTGCTGTCGGAGCTCGTCTCGCACAAGCGGATCGATACGGCGGTGCACGCCTTCAACCGCCTGCGCCTGCCGCTCGTGATCGCGGGCGACGGGCCCGACCGGCGCCGTCTGCGCCGGCTGGCGGGTCCGACCGTTCGCTTCGCGGGCCGCGTGAGCGACGCCGAGGCCGAGCGTCTGATGGCCAGCTGCCGCGCGCTCGTGGTCACGAGCATCGAGGAGTTCGGCATCGCCGCCGTGGAGGCCCAGGCCGCCGGGCGCCCGGTGATCGCGCGCGCCGGGGGCGGGCTGTTCGAGACCATCCTCGAGGACGAGACCGGCTGCTTCTGGGAGGGCGGGCCGGACGAGCTGGCGGTCGCCGTGGCCGCCTTCGACCCGGACAGCGTGGACCCCGCGGCGTGCGTCGACAACGCTCGCCGCTTCGACTCGCGCGTCTTCCGCGAGACGCTGCCGCGCGAGGTCGAGCGCGCGCTGCACGAGGCGCCCGCCGAGCGCTCCGACGAGCGCACGCGCGGGCCGCGCCGGGGGGTTCCTGCCCGGCGCCCGGGCTCGCTGTACCGCCGCGGCGCCGCCTGGTAGCGCGCGTTGGACGAGCCGCTCTACGACCGCCTCCGGGAGATGGAGGACGACCACTGGTGGTTTCGCGGACGCCGGGCCGTGATCGCGGCGCTGGTGGACCGCGCCGGAGCGCTGCCCGCCGACCCGCGCGTGCTGGACGCGGGCTGCGGCACCGGACGCAACCTCCAGGAGTACGCGCGGCTCGGGCGCGCCGAGGGCGTGGAGCCGTCGGCCACGGCGGTGGACTACTGCCGCGAGCGCGGCCTGACGGTGCACCAGGCCGGCCTCGAATCGCTGCCGTTCGAGGACTCGTCGTTCGATCTCCTGTTCGCCTCGGACGTGCTCGAGCACGTGGAGGGTGACGTGGAGGCGTTTCGCGAGCTGCGCCGCGTGGCGCGCCCGAACGCCGCCTTCGTTATCACGGTGCCCGCCTACGCCTGGCTCTGGAGCCACCACGACGACTCCCACCACCACGTGCGCCGCTACACCCGCGGGCTGCTCGCCCGGCGCGCCCTCGCCGGCGGCTGGCGGCCCGTGTTCGCCTCCTACTTCAACACCGTGCTGCTGGCGCCGATCGCCCTCGTGCGATTGGCGCAGCGCGGCCACCCCGCCAGCGAGACGAGCGATTACGAGCGCACTCCCGTCGCACTGTCGCGGCTGCTCGAGGCGCCCATGCGCGCCGAGGCCCGGCTGATCGGGCGCGGGGTGCGCCTGCCGGCCGGCGTTTCGGTGGGAATGGTATGCCGGGCTGATTAAGCCGTGTCGATGAATTCGCCGATCCGGGTATGGCGGCAGGCGTGATTGCGAACCGGTCGTGCGCGAGTTGGGTCCGGCGGACAGCGACGTTGGCGGTGCTGGGGGCGTTGTCCCTGGCCGCCGCTCCGGCGGCCGCGCAGGAACCCGCGCCGCCGCCGTGGCTGAAGGTCGAGAACGGCCAGACGCAGCCGCAGTTCAACTTCGCCGCGGCAATCGAGCAGACCGTGTTCGTGGAGACGGAGCTCGACAGCGACGACGACGGGCGCCTCGACCGCGTGCGCATCCGGATCAGCCGGCCGCGCCAGACGCAGAGCCTGGGCTACAAGGTCCCGGTCGTCTTCGAGCACAGCCCCTACCGGGGTGACTTCGGGCCGGCAGAGAACCACGAGGTGGACTTCCAGTTCCTGCCTCAGGAGTTTCTATTCGGTGGCGGGGGCAGCACGGCCACTCAGCTGGAGCGCGCCGCGACGACGAGGCGCACGGCCGAGCGCAGCGCACGTTCGCGCCTACTCCGCGCCGCCGGTCCGCGAGCCGACCTTCCCGGCTCGCTCGACAACTACTACGTCCCGCGCGGCTACGCGGTCGTGCTGGGCGAGAGCATCGGCACGTTCAACTCGGACGGCTGCCCAACGGTGGGCGACCGGGTCGAGACGCTCGGCACGAAGGCTGTGATCGACTGGCTGAACGGCCGGGCGAGGGGCTTCGACAGCGCCGCCCCGGGCGGCAACCCGGTGATCGCCGACTGGACCACGGGCGCCGTCGGCATGGTGGGCGTCTCCTACAACGGCACCCTGCCCAACCAGGTGGCCACCACCGGGGTGGAGGGCCTCGAGACGATCGTCCCGATCTCGGCGATCTCCTCCTGGTACGACTACTACCGCGCCAACGGCCTGGTAAGGGCGCCGCACTCCGAGGTCCAGGGCGTGGGGGACAACGGCTTCCTCGGCGAGGACACCGACGTGCTGGCCTCCTTCATCGGCGGCAGCCGGATGGACGACCGCTGCGCCGGCACGCTGCCCTACCTGCTCGAGACGCAGGACCGCGTGACGGGCGACTACAGCCCGTTCTGGGCAGCGCGCGACTACCTCGACGACGTGGACGACATCGAGGCGAGCGTGTTCGTCGTCCATGGCCTGAACGACTGGAACGTCATGACCAAGGCGTTCGCCGAGTGGTGGTACCGGCTCGATCAGTACGAGGTTCCGCGCAAGATCTGGCTGCACAACGGCGGCCACGGCGGTCAGGGCCCGGGCGGCTCGCCGGCCCAGCTGGCCTACAAGGCCACCGAGAACCGCTGGATGGATCACGAGCTGTTCGGCGTCCAGAACGGGATCATGAGCGAGCCCCGCTCGACGATCCAGCGTGTCGACGGCTCGCTCTCGAGCGAGGCGGACTGGCCCGCGCCGGGCACGAGCGACGCCACCCTGCGGCTGTCCGCTCCGGATAGAGACGCGCCGGGCACGCTCTCGAGCGATGCGAGCGCCGCGGCCTGGGTCCAGGACTTCGTGGACGAGGGGCGCACCTTCGACACCGACGACGTGCTGATCCAGGGGCCGGACGAGGATCGGCCCAACCGGCTGATCTACCGCTCGCCGGCGCTCGGAGCGAACGTGCGCATCAGCGGCACGCCCTGGGTCAACCTGCAGATGTCGATCCAGAACCGCAACGCGGCGAACCTCACGGCGGTGCTCGTGGACTACGGGCCCGGCGGCGACGCGCCGGTGATGGTCACCCGCGGGTGGCTCGATCCCCAGAACCGGAACGGCTACAGCGACAGCGAGCCCGTGCGCCGCGGCCGCTACTACGACTTCCGCTGGGACCTCCAGCCGGACGACTACATCTTCGAGGCGGGGCACCGGGTCGGACTCGTGGTGGTGTCCACCGACCACGACTACACGATCCGGCCCGACCCCGGCACGCGGCTCACGCTGCGGCCGTCGGAGAGCAGCATCGAGCTGCCGGTGCTGGGCGGCCAGGGAGCACTCGGCTTCTAGCGGCGCCGAGCGTGATGCGCCGGTGACACCCGGGTGACAGCCGGGCGCTAGATGTTGGTCCGTGCCGGTCGAGGATCTCGAGCTGGAGGCGGCGTTGGCCGCCGTGGAGGCGGCGCGCGAGCGGCCCTACTTCGACGAGTCCGCCGACGAAGCGGAGCGTGAGCGCTACTACCGGCCGGTCGACGGCGCGGCCACGGGGGCTGAGCTCTACCGGGCGCTGTCGGCGCTGCTCGAGGACACGCATGGGCCGCAGCCGTCCTACAAGCCCACGCGCTTCGTCTATCCCTGGGTGGACCTGCACCCTGACGGGCTGTTGCGCAGCATCTACTCGGGCGAGAGCTTCACCGCCGAGGAGCTGGTGCGTGCCGACCTCGAGGCCGAGCGGGCGCGCAGCGAGCGGCTGATCGGCCTTGTGCGGGACGGCGTGGCGCTCGGGCCGCGCGAGCTCGAGGCCGAGTTCGACGCGCTCGAGCGCGAGATGCCGTTCAACTGCGAGCACGTGGTGCCGCAGTCGTGGTTCTCGAAGCGCGAGCCGATGCGGGGCGACCTGCACCACCTGTTCGCCTGTGAGTCGCGCTGCAACAGCTTCCGCGGCAACTGGCCCTACTTCGACTTCGACCGCCGCCGGCGCGTGCTGCGCGAGGACTGCGGCCGGCGCGAGGAGGAGGGGTTCCAGCCGTCCGCCGGGAGGGGCCCCGTCGCCCGCGCCACGCTCTACTTCCTGCTGCGCTACCCGCGTCAGGTTGGGGACACTGAGCGCGAGCTCACCGCCGGGCGGCTCGAGATGCTGCTGCGCTGGCACGAGAACGACCCGGTGAGCGAGTACGAGCGCCACCGCAACGCCGCCGTCCACGAGCTCCAGGGCAACCGGAATCCGCTTATCGACCGGCCCGACTGGGCCCGCGAGCTCGACTTCGCCGCCGCGTGGACCTAGTCGAGCGCGGCTTTCAGCCGGTCGAGGTCCGGCGAGCCGAACACCACCCGGTTGCGCGTGGCCACGTAGACCAGGTCGAGGTCGACCCCGGCGCGCGCGATCTTGCGCGTGAGGTCCGCGAGCACGCCGGGACTGTCCTCGACCTCGACGACCACCACCTCGCGCTCGCGGGTCACCGCCAGATGCGAGATTGCGAGCGAGTGCCTGGCGGCGCCGGCGTGCTTGACGAGGATGTGGAGCTCGGCGCGCTCGCCCGGGCCGACGCAGGTGGCCGCCGCGATGTTCACGCCGGCATCGCTGATCGCAGCCGCGACCTGCGCGAGTGCCCCGGGCGTGTTCTCGACGTCGATGACCAGGTCCACTGCCACGGGAGGCTGGGCATCTTGCCATGAGTGCTCAGGCGGCGCGCGTAAGTTCTCCCTGGCTCCGCGGTTCGGAGTGCATGCGCGGTCGAATTCTCCATGGAATCGGAGTCCTCTTGACGGCCACGGTGGTGGTCGCGGCGGCGGTGCCGGTGAGCGCCGGTGCGGCCGGGCCCGACGCGGACGCGGCCAAGGCGAAGCGCGTCCCCTCCCTCCGCGCGATCGTCCCTGTCGGCCGCAAGGGCGGCGTGGCGCGCGACACGGCGCTCAAGACCTTCGCCGCGACCGTGGCCCCGCTGCCCGGGGTCAAGCCACGAAAGGGCGGCTACCCGCACATCCGGTCCGCGTCCGGCCCGATCCGCTGGGTGCTCCGGCACTGGCCCCGGCTGAGCCGTAGGCAGCGCGCGGCCGTCCGCAGAGCGCTGCCGGGCGTCAGGACCCCGGGCGCCAAACCCGCCGCG
>Ga0075420_100000628_pt1 | contig 28355 bp, 23 predicted proteins | sample SoiMetdeltSBSDD4_FD_75296 | JGI IMG/M metagenome (GOLD analysis project Ga0075420, IMG submission 75296) | Bulk soil microbial communities from a Populus tree surrounding site in Tennessee, USA - Soil MetaG P. deltoides SBSDD4 | ecosystem: Environmental > Terrestrial > Soil > Tree plantation...
GTGCCGTCGCTGCAGCCATCCGACGCCATGATCGCGGTATCGCCGATCTTAAAGCACGAATGCATGATGCTGTTCGGATTCGGCTGCACCGGCATGGAGCCCTTCTCCGGGCTCTCGCTGAAGCGCATCATCATCTCGACCTTGGCGCCGAGCGTCTTCTTGTAGAATTCGATCGCTTCTTCGCAGCGGCCGTTGAAGAACAGGTAGGGCTGCACATGCATGACACTCTCTCCGTCTTGAGGTAGGTCGTCGGTGGTGCTGGTTGGTGGTCGTCGGAGCTGGCGCCGCTCAGCCGGCGAAGGCCTTTTGCAGCGCCGCGATATCGATCTTTTTCATCTGCATGATCGCGCCGAAGACGCGTTGCGACTTGTCGGACTTCTCGTCCAGCAACATCTCGGGCACCATCGAGGGAACGACCTGCCATGACAGGCCGAACTTGTCCTTCACCCAGCCGCAGGGCCCTTCGGAGCCGCCTTCGGAGAGCTTGCTCCAGAAATAGTCGACCTCGGCCTGGGTATCGCAGAACACCTGGAACGACACCGCTTCGTCGAACTTGAACTGCGGGCCGCCGTTGAGCGCGAGGAATTTCTGACCTTCCAGCTCGAACTCGACGGTCATGACCGTGCCGGCCTGCTTGCCGTGAATTTCCTTGCCTTCCGACCCGTAGCGGCTGATGCGTCCAATCTTCGAATTCTTGAAGATCGAGACGTAGTGCTTCGCGGCCGCCTCGCCTTCGGTGTCGAACCACAGGCATGGCATGATCTTCTGGTTGGCAATCGGCATACGCTTCTCCTGTCAATTTTGGCGCGTCGTTCCACGCCTTCTCGTTCAGATACCGGCAGCTTTGCCGCCGCTGTGGTCAGGCCATGGTTTCGAGGTGTCCGGCGAGGCGCTCGAAGCTTTCGCTCGTGCCTCGATCCACGCCGATATCGAGCACCGCTTGGCGATCCTCCGCGTTGCGATAGAGCGCAGTCATCAACAGGGTGGTCTTGCCGTTGCGCTCGTCGAACTGAAGCGCCACGAGCGCTTCCTTGCCCGGATCGTCGTTGAACCGATGGGTGAAGACGAGGCGCTCCGGCGGCACAATGTCGCGATAGACGCCGGAGATTGCGTGCTCGCTTCCGTCGTCCAGCCGGGCGACGAAGCGGTAGGCGCCACCGACGCGTAGATCGACCTCGCACTGCACCAGCGTCGAGGTGTGGCAGCCGTACCACGCCTTGAGATGCTCAGGCTTGGTCCACGCGTCAAACACGCGTTGGCGCGGCGCGTTGAACACGCGGGTAAAGACGAGCTCCCGATCGGACGTCGGCGAGGCAGCGGTGCTATCTCTTGTCCTTGCGTCCACGCTTTTTCTCCTTCGCTTGCAGCTCCTGCAGATAGGCGTCCAGGCGATCGAGTTTCTCTTCCCAAAGGCGGCGATAGCGCTCGAGCCAATCATCGACGCCCCGTAACGCTCCCGGCTCGATGCGGCACGGGCGCCACTGCGCTTCGCGGCCGCGCGTGATCAGGCCAGCGCGCTCCAGCACTTTCAGGTGCTTGGAGATCGCGGGTGCGCTGATGTCGAAGGGCTGTGACAGTTCCGATACCGAGCTTTCGCCAAGCGCCAGCCGCGCCAGGATGGCGCGGCGCGTGGGATCGGCGAGCGCCGCGAATGTCGTGCTGAGCGGGTCCTGGGGCACAATAGCCGGCACTTGATTTACCCTGCGGTTAATTAACCTAACGGTTAAGTACCGAAGGCGGCCCCTTCTGTCAAGGCGCCCGTGCGAACGCGCGCGGAAGTCCGAGGGGCCGTCGAGACCGCGGCGCGATCGCCCCTATTTTCCGCAGGGCAGCCCGGCGTGCGCCGGCGTTTATTTGCAGCGCACAATTCGCGAGAATGGTATGAAGCGTCGCTGCCAGAGGGGCGTTACAGGGTTGAACCTGCTCGCTGAGAGCAGTCGCGCCGGCGCGTCATGATACTGACGCGTTTTCGGCCGAACATCGTCAATGCGGGCTCAAGAGAAGAAAATGCCGAAAGACAATATCCACCGACTTCAGGACACCTTTCTGGAGCACCTCCTGCGCCGGAGGACTCCGGTCACGATTTTTCTCGCCAACGGGGTTCGCTTGCAGGGCGTGGTCGCCGGCTTCGACGCGTTCTGCGTGCTGCTGGAGCGCGATGGCGAGCAGCAAATCGTCTACAAGCACTCGATCACCACGACAGTGCCGGTCTATCCGGTAGACCTGCGTGACGACGGCGACTCGCCGGCGCAGCCTCCTCCGGTCGAGAAGATCGCCAAGCCGGCCCTGATCGTCGAGCGCAAGGGCACCCGCCGCCCGCTGCGTTGACCACAGTCGGCCGCTGGGCGACCATCTGGCTGGCAACCGGCGGTAATCCCATGCCTCGGTCTTTGCTTTGGCTCGCGACCCTCGGTCTGGCGATAGCCTCACCGTACGCGGCGGCCCAAACGCCGTCTCAAGCGCCCTATCGAGACGTTGCGGTTGTTGCGCAGTTGCCGAACGCGTCGGCAACCGAGATAGGCGATGCGACCCCAATCAACGCCGTCGCGATCTCTCCGGATGGACGGCGGATCCTGACCGGCGATCAGCAGGGCAACGTCAAACTGTGGGACCTTGCCAGCGGCGCCTTCATCCGCGGCTTCCGGCACGCTCCGGCCGTCTCGGCCGTAGCGTTTTCACCTGACGGCCGGCGCATCGCCTCCGGTTCAGCGACCGCCAAAATCTGGGACGGCGAGACCGGACGACTTATTCACTCGCTGGAGCAGGACGCGGCGCCCGGCATTAATGCCTTCTCGTTCTCGTCGAACGGGTTGCGGCTAGCGAGTGGCAACAACGATGGCAGCGTGCGGATGTGGGACGTGCTTTCCGGCCGCTCGGTGGCGGCGATTTCCGCAACCTCCGACAGCGTCACTGCGATCGCGCTCTCCGCCGACGGCACGCGCGTGCTGACCGGGGGCCAGAATTCCGAGATCAGGCTTACCGACACCAACACCCGGGACCTCATCCGCAGTTTTGCGGGACATACGTCACCGATCCGCAGCCTTGCGTTCTCAGCCGATGGCTCGACGATCTTGTCGGGCGCGGCGGACTCCGCCCGGGCCTGGGACGCAGTGACCGGTAAGCCGATCCAATCCACTGCGCTACCGCCATGGACTGTCACGATGGCGGTGTCGCCGGATCGAGCCCGCGTGCTCGCCTGCTGCAATGATCAAACCGTGTTGGTATCGGACGCCGAAACGCGCGCCGCCCTCAACACAGTGCAGGTGACCGAACACGGCATCACGGCGCTCTCGTTCACGCCGGATGGCCGGCGGGCAGTCCTTGCCAACGACCGCGGCGAACTCGCAATTCTGGACGACGTCATTTCGGGACAGGACTTGCGCATCGTCAACCGCAACACGCCGGATGCGCTTCACGCCGTCACCGTGTCCCCGGATGGCCGGCGCCTGCTGGTGGGCGGCGACCGCGGCAAGCTCTTGCTCTGGGACCTCGAGGGCGCGCGTCTCGTTCACGGCATGCAGGGCAAAGCCGAGCGCATCAACGCCGTCGCGACCTCACGCGACAACAGGCGCTTGCTGTCCGGCGACCGCTTCGGCGACCGCTTTGATCTCTGGGACGCGCAGGACGGGCGACTCGTCCGCAGCTTCGAGAAGGATTTGTCGATCCATCTCGCGGCGACCTTTTCTCCCGACGGACGCCTGGTGCTTGCGGCTACTTTCGACGACGGCCGGCCCGTTACCGGTCTGTGGGATGCGGAATCCGGCGCGCTGGTGCATCGACTTGACGCCGACGGCAGCGAGCGAGCCGCGTTCTCGCCGGATGGGCGCCACCTGGTGATCACAGGCAACGGCGCACCCACGCTTTGGGACGTCGCCACCGGAAAGCTGCTCCGCACCTTCGATATTGCGGGATCGCTGTCGGTGACCTTCGCACCTGATAGCCGGCGTGTGCTGCTGGGCAGTGAAGGCAAGCCGGCGACGCTGTTTGACGTTGAATCCGGCAAAGCCGTCCCGGGCCTGCAGTTCCCGTATTCCGACAGCTTCACATTCTCCCGCGACGGCAGGCGGCTGCTCTCCCATTCGACCGAGGACGTACGCTTATTCGATTTGACAAGCGGTCGACTGCTCGGTGGCATCGAAGGCTACCCGCCGTATGAAACCCAAGCCGTGTTCGGTCTGGACAGCCAGACCTGGATTGCCGGCGGCTACGGCAGGACGCTCACCGTACGGGATGTCGAGACCAGCGGCATCCTGCGCCAGTTCGGCGCCCATTCCGGGCCGATCACGGCGCTGGCACCCTTCCCCGCTGGCGCGCGCATCGTCTCGGCGAGCGCCGACGGCACCGCCCGGCTCTGGAACGCGGCCAGCGGCGAGTTGCTTGCGACCTTCGTGAGCGCCGAGAACGGCGAATGGCTGATCGTGACGCCGGAAGGCTTCTTCAGCGCGTCCGCCGACGGCGGCGGCCTCGTCAAACTCGTGCGAGGCATGGAGGTGTATCCCGTGGATCGCGCGCGCGATCAACTCCAGCGGCCCGATCTGGTCGCCGAAAAGATCGCGGGCGATCCGCGCGGATTGGTCCGCGACGCCCTTTCAAGGCTCGATCTCGCGAAGGCGATCGCGGATCCACGTTAGGGCATTTCCTGGTGAGATTGACTCGCTCTCCCGCCGCTCGTCCCCGCCCCCGATCAAGTCGGGGGTAAACTCCCGCGGGGACCCAGGGCTACAAAAGCAAGACTCTGGATTCCTGCTTGCGCGGGAATGAGCGGATGAAAGAGCCCCTAAGCCGGCGTGAACTTCGGCACCGAGACGTCATCCCCGACATCGTCGAACACAACCGTCACCGGCATCTCGCACGCAACCGCGTGTGGCTTGATGCCGACGATGTTGCTGAGCAACCTCGGCCCCTCCTCGAGCTCCACGATCGCAACGACGTAGGGCACCTCGCCGGCAAATGCGGGGTGATAGACCCGGTGGAACGTCACGAAGCTGTAGACCTTGCCGCGCCCCGACACCGGCTTGAAGTCGAAGTCGACCGCAAGGCAGTGCGGACAGGACTGCGACGGCGGAAACCAGAATTTTCCGCAGGCATTGCATTTCGGCAATTCCAGCCGGTGTCGTTTGGCTGCTTCCCAATACGGCACGGATTCCGGCGCGGGCTTCGGAACGGGCTTGCGGGCGCGATCGCTCATCACGCCCTCCCGAGGATCAAGGTCGAGTGGCAGACTTGGTTGCCGCCATGGCCCGACACCAGCGCGATCTCGGCATCTTTCACCTGCCGCTCCGCCGGATAGGTGTGGCGCATCTGCCGCGCGCCTTCGACGACTTGCAGCATGCCCTCGACATGCGCCTCCGAAAGCTGGCCGCCCGACGTGTTGGTCGGCAATCGTCCGCCCATCCGCAGCGCACCGGAAGCGACGAAGTCGCCGCCCTCGCCTTTCTTGCAGAATCCGTAGTCCTCGAGTTGCGTCAGCACCATGTACGTGAAGCAGTCGTAGATCTGCGCGGTGTCGACGTCGTCGGGACCGATACCCGCCATGCCATAGGCGATCTCGCCGCTCTTCTTGGCGGCCGTCGTCACCATATTGTCGTCGGCAAACCAGCCGCGCAGATTGTTGAAGCTGCCGAAGCCCTTGATCAGCACCGGCGGCTGCTTGAGGTCGCGGGCACGCTCGCGGCTGGTGACGATTACGGCACCGGCGCCGTCGCTGCGCAGGCTGCAATCATAGAGACCGAACGGCGACACGATCTGCGCCGCCTCATGATACCGCGCCATGGTCAGCGGCTTCTTCATCTGCGCGTCGGGATTGCGCAGCGCATGCTCGCGGCAGGCGACCGCGACCTCGCCGAACTGGTCGCGCGTGGTGCCGTAGAGATGCATGTGGCGGGTTGCCCCGAACGCATGCGCCGCGACCGCGCCGAAGTAGCCGTATTCCGGCGCGAACTCCTTGGGAAGCTGATCGTCGGGCGTGGTCTGGTTCTTGACCCGCGCCTCTTCCGAGGAATGCGTGCGCGACCAGGAATCGCGGCCGTAGCCGCAGATCACGGTGCTCGCCATGCCGGCCTTGATCGCCATCGCGGCGATCGCCACCGCCAGAATCTGGCTCGCGCCGCCATTGTCCAGCGAGGTCGAGAATTTGACATTGATGCCAAGCCGCGCACCGATCTGCTGGTGGTGGCTGTAGATGTCGTCCGGCCCGCGGCAGACGATGCCGTCGATGTCCGACACCTTGAGCCCGGAGTCGGCGATGGCATTGCGCATCGCTTCGACCAGGAGATCGAGGCTCGACACGCCGGGGACGCGGCCGAGCCGGCTGTGGCCTGCGCCGACGATGGCGCAGGCGTCGCGCAGCTCGCGGGATGGTTCGATCATGATGGCTCTCCTTGCCCCGCTATTTCGCCATGTCGCGCAAGCGCGCGGCGAGTGCCGGCGGCGCGCTGTAGACGCGGTCCAACAGCGCGTTGATGGCGGCCCCCGTGACGGGGTCGATCTCCATGTTCTGCGCCTTGGCATCCTCCAGCAATGCCTGATCCTTCACCGCAGCGTCGAACGCGGCGCGCAGCGCCTGCACGCGGTCGGCGGGAACGCCGGGCGGCAGCACGAAAGGACGACCCATCACCTGCTCGGCGAACGCGATCTCGAAAAGTTGTTTGCCCTCGGCATCCGGCATGATCTCGATCGCCGTCGGGATGTCGGGGAATGCCGCGTCCCGGGTCATGCCCAGTTGCAGGATCACCTTGGCGTCGCTCTTGAGCCACGGCGCGATCCGCGCCCGGAACGGCGCCGACGAGCCTCCCGACGCGTGACCGTCCACCTCGTTGCGCTCGACCGCCAGCAGCGCATCCTGCGAACCGGGGTACCCCTCAACGACCTTGATCTTGGTCCCGTAGAGCGCATTGAGCATGCGGGGATAGATCGACGTGGGCGAACCGCGGGTGGTCGATGACACGACTACCTCGATTTTCCTCAGGTCGTCGATCGACTTCGCGCCCTTCTGGGTTCGCAGGATGAACAGACCTATTTCTTGCTGCGGCGAGCCAAGCCAATGGAATTTGCGGGCATCGAACTGCACCGATGCATTGTTGATGTCGTAGAATTTCGCCAACCCGTTGTTACGGGAAAGCCCGCCGATCACAGTACCGTCCTGCGCCGCGACGTTGTAGAGGAAGTTCGCCGCGCGAATGCCCTCGGCGCCGACCATGTTCTGCACCACGATCGGCGGATTGCCTGGCAGGAAACGCGGCATGTGCTTGGCGAGCAGGCGCGCATATTGATCGTAGCCGCCACCGACCGATGCCGAGGTGATCAGGGTCAGCCGCTTGCCCTTGTAGAACTCGGCGGGCGATTGCGCGACGGCCGCACTGCCGCCGGCCACCAGCATCAGCCCTGCCACCACGACGGCGCCGAACCTCATCGTGTCACTCCCCCAGGATTTCACGATTGTGCTCGCCGAGCTCCGGCGAAGGCCGATCGACACGGACGGGCGTATCCGACAGCCGCACGCCGTTGCGCACCAGATCGACCTCGCCGAGCTTCGGATGCGGCACGCGTATGCGCATGCCCAGCATCTCGACCTGCGGGTCCGCAAACACCTCGGCAAAATCATAGATCGGCGCAGCGGGCACATCCTCTTCGATCAATCGGCGCAGCCAGTGTTCGCGGTCCCGCGTCGCGAACACTTCGCTGAGGAGACCATGCAACACGTCGTAGTTCTTCTGCCGGCCCTTGCGCGGGTTGAAGCGCTGGTCGTCGAGCCATTCCGGCCTGCCGGCGACGCGGGTGAGGCCTTGCCAGAATTTTTCCGGCGACGAGAGATGAATGACGAAGGGCTTGTCGTCCCCGGCGACGAACGCATAGACCTGCGCAGTGTGGGTGCGGGTGGCGCGCTGTGGCACCTTGCCATTCTCGAAGAAGCGCGCGGCGTTCTCGCCGATGAACGACACGGTGGCTTCGAGCAGGGAGGTGTCGACACGCTGCCCTTTCCCCGTGCTGTGGCGCGCATGCAGGGCGGCAAGCACGCCGTTGGCCGCGACCATCCCGGCGAGATGATCGGAGAATGAGATGCCCATCGGCTTCGGCGCATCCATGTCGGTAAGGACGCTGAGCAAACCACCCATCGCCTGCCCGACCGTGTCGTAGCCGGGCCGGTCGGCGAGCGGCCCGAGATTTCCGAAACCGGTAATCGAGCACCAGATCAGGCGCGGATTGCCGACCCGCGCATCGTCATAACCGAGGCCGAGCCGCTCCAGCGTACCGGGGCGGAAATTCTCGATCACCACGTCGGCGCTGGCGATCAGCTTTGCGGCCGAGGCCTTCCCGGTCTCGCTCTTGAGGTCGAGCGCAACGCTCTTCTTGCTGCGGTTCACCGAGCCGAAGGTCGGGCTGTAGTCGACAGTGCCCCAGCCGCGAAACGGGTCGCCGGTACCCGGCACTTCGATCTTGATCACCTCGGCGCCGAAGTCCGCGAGCATCATGCCGGCATAGGGCCCGCTGACATAGTTCGCGAGCTCGATCACACGAATGCCGTCGAGTGCACCAGCCATGCCCGCCCCTATCGATCGTTCCACCCAACGCCGGCTTTGACACGAACATGCGAGCCGGCGACGGCGGAACAATACGCGACGGTTTCGACGAGCGGTAGCGTCAACGCCCGGCGATCGCCGGCTCAACGTGTGCGCGCAATCGTCACGGGCTGAACGCGGCTGCCATTGGTTACGTCGTTTGGCAGGTTGAGTACGACCCGCTCGCCCGCCTTCAGGCCTTCCGTCAGACTGACGATGGCGCCGTCGGTCGTCGCGACCTTGACGGTCCTGAAGCGTACGACCTCATTCTCGAGCACGCCGACGACGTGGTTCTCACCGCGCGTGATCAATCCCCCAACCGGAATTTGAACGTAGCTCTGAACAGGGAGGTGCAAGGTCACGTAGGCGAAGCTGCCCGGCGTAAAGAAGCCGTCGGCATTGTCGAGATGGATCTCGATCAGCATGGTGCGGGTCCGCGGCTCGAGCTCTCCCGTCATCCGCGAAACGGTTCCGATCTTGTATCGCTCTGGGTTGGACGCATCGCTGATGACGGCACGGTTGCCCACTTGCACGGATGGCACGTCCATCTGCTGCACATAGGTGAAGACGCGTATCTTGCTGTCGTCCGAAAGCGTCAGCATCGGCATGGCGCTGGTGATGTTGGTCTGCGAGTTGGTGACCAACGCCCCAGGGTCGACGAAGCGAGCCGTGACCCGCCCGGCAAACGGAGCGCGTACCGTTTTGTACGATACCGACGTCCCGAGCACGCCGACGTTGTTCTCCGCAACCGTTGCGTCGGTCTCCGCCTGGTACAGCGCGACCTGGGTGGTATTGCCCTTCGAATAGAGTTCCTTGATGCGGGCCAGATTGCGCCGCTTGTGGACCAGATCAGCCGAGGCGGCCGCGAACTGCTGCTCGATTTCCGGCGACTCGATCTCTGCCAGGATTTGGCCGGCCTCGACCTTGTCGCCCTTGTCGACCAGCATTTCCTTGATGTAACCCGCCACCTTGGCATACAGCACCGCGGTCGAGCCCGCACGCACGTCACCGAGCAGTTTGATGGTCCGCTCGGTCGGCCCTGCGGCCGCCGTCACGAATTCGACCCGCGGGCCGCGATCGGCAGCCACCGCCCTCGACTCGCGTGCCGACGCGACGTTCTGGTTGCGCGTGACGTGGAAGTAGACGACCGCACCGACCGCAATGACGAGCGCGCCGACGCCGAAGACATAGAACTTCGACGACCGACCCTCTTTCGAACTAACCATGGCCCATGGCCTCCTTCGATGCGCCGGCGGCTTCGGCGGCAAAACGTTGGTCCAGCGTGTGGAGCGCCGGAGGATTCTTTCGCAGCAGCGTGTAGAAGATCGGCACCAGCAGCAGCGTCGCGAGCGTCGCGAACACCAGCCCTCCGATGACGGCGCGGCCGAGCGGCGCGTTTTGCTCGCCGGCGTCACCAAGGCCCAGCGCCATCGGGATCATGCCCATGATCATGGCCAACGCGGTCATCAGCACCGGCCGCAACCGGGTCTTGCCGGACTCGATGACCGCATCAAATGGCGAAAGCGATTCGTTGCGCGAGCGCAGGTCGTTGGCGAAGGCGACGACCAGGATCGAATTCGACACCGAAATGCCGACCGCCATGATCGCGCCCATCAGCGACATCACGTTAATCGTCGTACCCGTCAGCGTCAGCGTCCAGATGATGCCGAGCAATGCCGCCGGGACCGCCATCATGATGATGAAGGGGTCGATCCACGACTGGAACAGGATGACCAGCACCATGTAAACGAGGATGATTGCCAACAGCAGTCCAAAGCCGAGCAAGCGGAACGAAGTTTCCATGACTTCGTTCTGACCGCGCAAGGTAATCTTGACGGTCGAAGGCAGATCCTTCTGGACCTCGGCAATCACCTTGTTGATCTCGGCGGCGACCGATCCGAGATCGCGCCCCTCGACATTAGCGGCGACGTCGATGACGCGCTGAATGGTGTAGTGGTTGATCGAGTTCATCGTCGAGCCTGGGCGCACGCTCGCGATATCGCTCAACCGCGTCACCTGAGCGCTCGGAAGTGTCGTCGGTATTGCCTGCGCAATGATCGGATTGATGTTGTTGGTCGGCGGATTGGCCGGGAAATTCAGGATGTCCGCGACCGTTGTCATCTTCTCGACCGGCGTGACGACCGCGACGGTATAGTTCACGCCGTTCTGCGGGTTGAGATAGTAGGTCGGGCTGATCGATGAGCTGCCCGACAATGACGCCAGCATGTTGTTGGCGACGTCGCGTTGCGCGACGCCGAGCCGTGCAGCGCGCTGCCGGTCGACATCGATTTGCAGCGTCGGGAAGTCGAGAATCTGCGTGATGCGCGGATCGACCAGGCCCGGGATGCGCCGGACCATCTGCAGGATCCGCTGGCCGATTTCATAGGAGCGCGTGAAGTTTTGGTCCTGGATCTGGATGTCGATCGGCGCCGGCAGGCCGAAGTTGAGCACCTGGCTGACGATGTCGGCGGTCTGGAAGTAGAACGTGACGCCGGGGAAATCGTGCTCCAGACGCTCGCGGAGCTGTTTTCGGTAATACTCGGACGGGCGATGCGGCTTGTTCAGCGATATCAGCATCTCGCCGTCGGCGCCGCTGACGTTGTCGCTCGGCACGAAAGCGAGATTGAGCGCACCCGGCACGCCGATCGTGTGATTCACGCTGCGCAATTCGGTCTTCGGGATGGTCTCGCGGATCCGATCCTCGACCTTGATCATGATCTCTTCGGTTCCCTCGAGCCGGAAACCCTTCGGTGCGCGCACGTGCAGCTTGAGGATGCCGACGTCCGCCGTCGGAAAGAAGTCCGTCCCGACAATCGGGACTAGCGCACCGGTGATGGCGAAGAAGACGCCGAAGCAACCGAGCACGAACTTCCTACGGACCAGGATTCCGCCCAGGAGGTCGGCGTAGCCATTCTTGACCCGCTCGAATCCGCGATCGAAAGCGCTCGCCATCCGCCGGCCCCAGCCGACCTTCTCCCCGTCAGCGTGGTGGTGCTCGTCCCTCAACAGTTGCCGTGCCAGTGCCGGCACCACCGTGAACGAGAGAATGTACGACGCGAGCATTGCCAGCACGACGGTGATGGCGAGCGGGATGAACAGGAAGCGCGCCGGCCCGACCAGGAACACAACCGGGAAGAACACGATGCAAATACACAATGTGGCGACCGTGAGCGGCTGGATCACCTCGGCCGAGCCGTCGAGGATGGCGACCGTCACCGATTTTCCCAGCGTCTGGTTGCGATGGATGTTTTCCATCACAACGGTCGCGTTATCGACCAGCATGCCGATGGCGAGGGCAAGGCCGCCCAGCGTCATCAGGTTGATGGTCTGGCCAGCCATATAGAGACCGGCGATGCCAGCGAAGATCGACAGCGGGATCGACAGCGCGACGATCAGTGTGTTCCGCCAGCTCCCCAGGAATATGAGGATCATCAGCGAGACGAGGAGCGACGCGAGGAGCGCCTCCTTGACGACGTTCTCGACCGCCGATCGCACGAACACCGACTGGTCGAAGTCCATCGCCAGTTCCATGCCCTCCGGGGCGATCGCCTGGAGCTCCGGCAGCATGGCCTTGACGGCATTGACGACTGTCAGCGTCGACGCGGTGCTGTTCTTCAGGATCGGCAGGAAGCTCGCGCGCTGCCCATTGATGCGCACGATGTTGGTCTGTTGCGCGAAGCTGTCACTGACCGTGGCAATGTCGCCGAGCAGAACCGGGATGCCGTCACGCACGCCGACCGGGAGGAAGTTGAACTGGTCGACGATCTTCGGGCTGGAATTGAGCTGGATGTTGTATTCGTTCGGTCCGAGCCGCGCGATACCGGCGGGCACGATGACGTTGGTCGTGCCCATGGCATTGACCACGTCCATCTGCGAAAGCCCTTTCGAGCTCGCCTTCCCGCTGTCCACCTCGACGATGATCTGCCGATTCTTGCCGCCGAACGCTCCCGGAATCGATAGCCCGGGGATCGTAAACAGCCGCAAACGCAAGAACTGGTTCGCATAATCCGAAAGCATTTGCTCGGCGAGCGTGCGGCTGTTCAGCGTGACCTGCACCACCGGAACGTTCGACGCGTTGAACTGGATGATATTCGGCGGCTGCATCCCGGGCGGCGCGATGCGCAGCACCGCGTTGCTCTGCGCCGAAATCTGCGCAATCGCAGCACCGATGTCCGCGCCTTGCTGGAAATAGATTTTGAGGATGCCCTGCCCCGGGATCGACAGCGATTCGATCCGCTCGATGCCGTTGACGGTCGTGGAGTACGCCCGCTCCGAGACCAGCACCACACGCCGTTCCATGTCCTCGGCGTTGAGGCCGTTGTAGCTCCACGCGACGTAGACGACGGGAATGTCAATGTTCGGAAAAATGTCGACGATCATGCGCGTAACGGAGATCGCGCCCATCAGCATGATGAGCAGCGCCGTCACTGCCATCGTGTAGGGGCGTCGTAGCGCCACGCGCACGAGGTTGATCATAGTCAGATTCCCCCTCACGGACCGGTGCCCGTGTTGCGATCGAATCAACCGCGCAGGAGGGAAGCGAGCGCAGAATCCTTTTTTCCTGCCGTTCTTGATTCCGCAGTTTCAATTCATCGCAAGATTGCATGGTTGGCAAGTTAAACGCACATGGCGACGGCGCGTAACTATTGCGTAAACTCGAACGTGAAGGCGGATCGTCCGCGTTGTATTTCTACCGGCTGCTATTGGACATTTATGGCACCGCCATCATCGTTCGCACGCGTTCGACCACGTTAGCGGGCGTCGTGCGGTGCACTTGTTCCACCAGGGCCTGCACCGCCTCCCCCGTCATCGGGTCGATGTCGACCTTCATTGCCGCCGCTTCGGCAACAAAGACGGCGTCGCGAACGGTCGCGTCGAATGCGCGACGCAACGCCGCAGCGCGCGCCGCCGGCACCCCCGGCGGCAGGAAATACGGACGCCCGTGCGCCTGGCGCGCAAGGACAAGGCGCAGTGCCTGTCGGTCCGAATCGGTCCGCGCAAGATCCGCGATGCGGGCGAGCGGACGCAGGTCGGGCGGATCCTCGAGGCTGAAGTGTCCGATGATGGTGATGGTCTTGTCGCGGATCCAATCCGGCCGCTGCACCTTGATGCTGTCCCAGCCGACGATGTGGGCGTCAATCTCGCCGCGCTCCATGGCGATGCTGATCTCGGACGCACTCTTGTAGCCGCGTACGATTTTGTATTTCAGGCCGAGCACCTCGCGCGCCAGGATCGAGAGGTCAAATGCCCCAGAGCCCGGCCCCGACGTGCCGATGATGGCCTCCTTGGTCTTCAGGTCCTCCAGGCTTTGCACCGGCGACTTGTTCCAGACGTAGGCCACGTTGTTGGCGCGGTACATGCTGCCGATCCAGGTGAACTGGGTCGGATCGAAGCGCGAGATCTTCGGCTGCAACAGCGGTCCGGTCGGCATCCCGTTGAGGGGCGCGCCGATCACCGTGCCGTCGCGCGCCGCCGTGTTGAACAGGTTGTTGGCCATCTGCATCCCGCCGGCCCCGGGCACGTTCTGCACGACGATGGCCGGCTTGCCCGGAATGTGGTTTTGCATATGGCGCGCAACCAGGCGGCCGACCAGATCGACGCCGCCACCCGACGCGGTCGCGACCATCATCTGGATCGTCTTGCCGGCATAAAAGGCGGCCACATCGTCATCGGCCCGTGCGGACGTAGCGAATACCGCAGCGAATGCCGTAACGCCTATCAGCCCGACGACTCTGCGGTCGTTCCTTGTGTTCATCGTTCCTACCTCCCGCGAAGTCCTGCGGAATGGCCGCCGCTACCGTATAATGCGATGCAGGATTTGCACACATCGGACCGGAGTCATTCGGAATGCGCGAGTTCGACGTTGTCGTGATCGGCGCGGGCGTCGCCGGGCTGACCGCTGCTACGCATGCGGCGCGCGCCGGACTGTCCGTGGCGGTGATCGAGCGCATGGGTGTCGGCGGCCAGATCGCGGCCGCCGAGCGCATCGAGAACTTCCCGGGTTTCCCCCAAGGGGTCACCGGCGCCGAGCTTGGCCCGCTGCTGCATGAGCAAGCCGACACGGCGGGCGCGGAATTCGTGCTCGACACGGTCGGCGGCCTCGCCATCGAGGGCGACTGGCGTGTGGTGAATGCAGAGTCCGAGCCGCTCAAGGCGCGCGCCGTCATCATTGCCGCGGGCTCCAGGTTGCGAGCGCTGGGCGTTCCCGGCGAGGAGGTGTTCCTGGGTCGCGGCGTATCGCACTGCGCATCGTGCGACGGCCATTTCTTCGCCGGCCAGGACGTCTGCGTCATCGGTGGCGGCGACTCCGCCCTCGACGAGGCGCTGGTGTTGACCGAGCACGCTGCGCGCGTAACGATCTTCCACCGCGAGGACCAATTTGACGCGCAACGCGTTTTGGTCGAGCGGGCCGTCGGCAATGGCAAGATCACGCTTGTCCCCAATACTGCCGTCGAGGAGATTTTTGGCGACGACGCCGTGGCCGGTGTACGCCTGCGCGACCTCACATCGCGCATTGTGCGCGACCATGCGGTCAAAGGCGTATTCGTCTATGTCGGTCTCGAACCCAACTCCGCTTTCCTACGCGGCACGGTTACTTTAGACCCGGCCGGGCATGTCGAAACCGACATCATGATGCGAACGACGGTTCCCGGCATCTTCGCCGCCGGCGATATCCGGGCGCATTCGGTGGCCCAACTGGCCGCGGTGGCCGGCGACGGCGCAACCGCCGCCATCGCTGCCTGGCGGTATATCAAAGAGCGGCGTTGACGGGACGCAGGAAGCCGCCCCATGCTTGGCGAGCCGCGACCCTGCACCTATAATTGCGCCAAATGCCCGGAGGAGTCGCCCCATGAACAAGCCGACCACGCCGCCCGAGTTGTCGAACAGCGCCGCGTTTGACGACAAGATCACGGTGCTCAATCCGGTCGGTTATCCGCCCAAGATCAACAAGAAGGCGCTCTCACCGCGGCCGGAGAGCCTCGACGGCAAGACCATCTACCTGGTCGACTGCCGCTTCGACGACTCGATCGATCTCCTCAAACAGGTCCAGGCCTGGTTCGGCGACCACATGCCGAGCGTGAAGACCAAGTTGATCTCGCTGTCGGCGACCTACCAGCACGACGATAAGAAGACCTGGGAAGAGATCAAGGCGAACGGCGACGCCGCGATCGTCGGCGTCGGCCATTGCAGCAACTGCGCGCCCGCCGTCGCCACCCATGCCATCACCATCGAGACCAAATATGGCGTGCCGACGGTTGCGCTCCACACTGACAAGTTCGACCGGGTGGTGAACTCCGTGACCAAGATGGCCGGGTTGCCGGAGGCGCAACGCGCCTTCGTGCCGATGCCGGTGATGGGCAAGACCGCCGCGGAATTGCGCGCATACGTCTACGGCAAGGACCCGATCACCGGTAAGCCGGTCATGCAGGAGGTCATCGCCGGCCTCACCACCGCGCTGAACGGCTAAACAAAAATATGTCCGAGCACGCGAGCAAGGCCGAGTTCGAGCGTACCACCCCGCGTCTCGTCGAGCCCGACACCGAAGAGAACCTCCAACGCCAATTCCACGACAACGGCTGGACCGACTTCCTGCCGATCGTGCTTCCGACCGAGAAGCGCGTGCAGGAGATGCTGGCCTACACCAGCCGCAAAGCGGACGAGATCGTCGGCCACATGGCCGCGACCGAGTTCCGCGTTGCCTGGGAGTACACCGTCGAGAAGGTCGCGGTGAACGCGGTGATGGCGGGCGCCCGGCCGGAATACTTCCCGGTCATTCTGGCGCTTGCGGCATCCGGCGTCTCCGCGCGCGGCTCGACCACGTCGTCATCGGCGGCGATGGTGGTAGTGAACGGCCCGATCCGCAAAGAGCTCAACATGAACTCCGGCATCGGCGCGATGGGCCCCTACAATCACGCCAACGCCACCATCGGCCGCGCCTACGGCCTGCTGTCGCAGAATTTGCAGGGCGGCTCCGAGCCCGGCGTCAGCTTCATGGGTTCGCAGGGCAACAGCTACACGTATAACAACGTCACCTTCGCCGAGAACGAAGAGGACAGTCCGTGGGAGCCGCTGCACGTGCAGAAGGGCTTCAAGCCGGACGACAGCACCGTCAGCATTTTCTACGGCTGCCGCTCGACCACGTTCTGCCTGGGCCTGCGCGAGAAATATTGGCGCGAGCACGTCCGCGACATGCTGGCCGGGATCGACGGCAATTCGACGCCCTGCCTGCTGCTCGATCCGCTGACCGCCAAGGAGTTCATCGAGCGCGGCGGCTTCGACACCAAGGCGAAACTGATCCGCTTCATCCACGAGACCGCCGAGATGCCGGCCGGCCGCTACTGGGATCTCCAACTCGTTCAGAACTACGTCTATCCGTGGGCGACGTTCGGCCAGGAGCCGATGGCATCGTGGCTCAAGGCAAAAGACGACGAGCCGATCCGGATTTTTCCGGAGGAGCACATCAACGTGGTCGTGGTCGGCGGCGAAGCCAATGCTTACTGGCGCATCATGGGCGCGAAGCTGCGCAAGACGGTATCGGTCGACGACTGGCGGTAGTTACTCAAGGCGCGCTGCTCGTTGCTGCGCCCTCTCCCCTTGAGGGAGAGGGCTCAAGAAAGAATCCACGAGCGCGGTCGAGTGAGGGGTATCCTTCGCAAAGATTTCTCCGACGACAGACACCCCTCACCCGATCCGAATGCGTTGAGCTGCTTGCGTAGCCCTCTCCCTCAAGGGGAGAGGGCGCGATAACGACGATCGCACCCGCGGCGCGGCTACTTTCACTTATCCACCAGCCCTGCCGCGCTCACGACCTTCGCCCACTTGGCGATGTCGGCGTTCAGGAATTTCCCGAACTCCGGCGGCGTCATCGTCATCGGCACCGCGCCCTGACGGCCCCAGGCATCCTGGATCTCCGGCCGCGCCATGATCTTGCGGATTTCCGCATTGAGCAGATCGACGATCGGTTGCGGCGTTTTCGCCGGCGCCATCACGCCAAGCCAGATCGTCGACTCATAACCGGGCACGCCCGCTTCATCGACGGTCGGCACTTCCGGCATCACCGTCGAACGTTTCTTGCCGGTGGTGCCGAGCGCAAGCACTTTGCCGTCGCGCGCGTTCGGCGCCAGCACGGTGATGGCGTCGAACATCATCTGCACGTGTCCGCCGAGCACACTGGTGCGCATGTCACCCGAAGTCTTGTGCGGCACGTGCTGAATGTTGGTGCCAGTCATATGCTTAAACAGCTCACCCGCCATGTGATAGGGCGTGCCCGGACCTGACGATGCATAATTGAGCTGGCCGGGCTTCGACTTGGCGAGCGCGATGAAATCCTTCAGGTTCTTCACGCCGACACCCGGGTTCACCACCATCAACAGGTCGGCGTCGTTAATCGGCGACACCGGCACGAAATCACGCATCAAGTCGTAGTTACGCTTGGGGCTGAGCGACTCGTTGACAGTATGGGTGTTCGACATCACCAGCAGCGTGTAGCCATCGGGCGCCGCCTTCGCGACTTCGATGGTGCCGATGATCGCACCGGCGCCGGGCCGGTTCTCGACGATGAAATTCTGCTTGAGGTTTTCCTGGAGGTGCTGCGCCAGCACGCGCGCGTAGACGTCCGCCGGACCGCCCGCGCCGAACGGCACGATCATGCGTACCGCCTTGGTCGGATAGCTTTGCGCGGATGCATTGCCTCCCGCGATCAGAACGATCGCGAGCACGGCCAAACCACGCACAACAAAGGCGCGCGTCAGAGCGGTCATGAACATCCTCCCGGAAGTAATTGTTGGAGCGGTGATATACCGCCCTTCGGGGCGGTTCAATGCGGCACAGCTTCGCGGTCCCCGGAAGAACCCTGCCCCGGCAGTTCATTCCGGGCCGTTCGGTTTCAGGGTGCCGAAGGCCGAGCTCAGGCCCACAATTCCTTGCTCGCCAGCCGCGCACCGGCGGCGAGTGCCTCGAGCTTCGCCCACATAATCGAAGGATGGACGCGGCGGTGGAACGGCCCCTGGGCAAAGCCGCAGTCGGTCCCGGCAATCACGTTCTCACGACCGACGAGCTTAGCGAGCCGCACGATGCGTTCGGCGACCAATTCCGGGTGCTCCACGACATTGGTGGCGTGGCTGATCACGCCGGGGATCAGCACCCTGCCCTCCGGCAGCTTCGCGTCCTGCCATACCTTCCATTCGTGCTCGTGGCGCGGATTGGCGCCCTCGATGACATAGGCGCCCACCTTGATCTTGAGGATCAGGTCGACGATGTCCTTCAGTGGCACGTCGGTCGTGTGCGGACCCGGCCAGCTGCCCCAGCAGACGTGATAGCGGATGCGATCCTGCGGCAGGCCCTCGATGGCGTGGTTGATCACCTCGACCTGCCGCTCCAGCCAGTGCCGGTAATCCGCGAACGTCCCCGGCGGCACCATGCGGTCGTAGGTGACGGCGTTGCGCGCATCGTCGAGCTGAACCAGGAAGCCGGCGTCGACGATCATGCGGTACTCGGCCCGCATGGCGTTGGCGATGGCTTCCAGCAGTTCTTCCTCGGTCTTGTAGTATTCGTTCTTGCGGTCCGGGATGACGCTTGCCGGTGCGGCCACCGGCATGAACGCCTCGGTGACCTTCGCATCCTTCAGCGCCGCTTTGAAATTGTCGATGTCGCGTTGAAGCTGCGCCTGCCCGGTGTAGCTGATCGGACCGACGCAGACGGAATCGAGCGTGGTCGCCACCCCTTCGCGGGCGTCGAGCTCGGCATAGAACTCCGCGAACTTCTTGCGATCCGCCCCGGCTTGGAAGGTGTTCACCCCCGGCTTGAAAGGCCGCCGCTCAAAGCCGCTCAATCGCTCAAGCACGTATTGCGACCAGCTGATCGCTTTGCCGAACTCGCCGTCGCTCACGACGTCGATGCCGGCATCTGACTGCTGCCGCACGACGGCGGCGACGGACTCGACAAGGCAGCGGTCATAGGCGGCCTCGTCGAAGCCTTGGCCCTTCTGCCGGGCCCGCAGAAAATCCTGCAGCTCGGGCGGACGGATCAGGCTGCCGACATGGGTCGTGAGAATGCGATCGGTGCTGCGTTGCATGCGGTCCTGTGGGGGCTACGCGCCGTCCGGCGGCCGGGGTCGGCGGATTTGTAGCAGGCGGCCGCACGCAGCGACAACCGGCCGGCCAAAACGACGACGGCGCACCACTGGGGTGCGCCGTCGAGTATCGAGAGGCTCAACATGCCGGAGGGCGCAGGCCCACCTCAATGCGCGCGCGGCGGAAACTCCTCCGGCCCCGGCGGATCAATGATCAGCGGGTGCTGTAACGGAGTCTGGTGCTTGGCGCGACGGATCGCCCATCCCAGCGCGACCACAAAGATCGCGCCGAACGCGGCGGCCCACAAATGGAGCTTGTCGACGAGTTCCGCACCCAAGAAATTAACGACGGCAGCGTCCTTGACGATGATCTCGCCCGCGACCCAGCCAAGCAACGCGGCGCCCGCCCACACCAGGATCGGGAACTTCTCCATCACCTTCATCAGCAGCGCACTCCCGGCGATGATCAGCGGAACGCTGGTCGCAAGACCGAACACGATCAGCACGGTCTTGATCATGAGCGCGTTCGCCATATCGACGCGCATCGACGCGGTCTCAGCCGCCGCGGCAATCGCGATGACGTTGTCGAGGCTCATGACGATGTCGGCCACGGTCACCAGCCAGACTGCACGCCAGAGCGTGTCGCCGGCTTTGACGCTGTCCTCGCCATGCTCGTCGGTCGGCACGATCAGCTTGACCGCGATCCACAGCAGCAGGAGCCCGCCGACCAGCTTGAGGAAGGGAATCCCCATGATCTGGGCGATGATGACGGTGAAGAAGATGCGAAGCAGCACGGCAGCGCCGGCGCCAAGCAGGATGCCCCAGAAGCGTTGCTTCGGCGGCAGCGAACGGCAGGCCAGCGCGATCACAACCGCGTTGTCGCCGGAAAGCAGAATGTTGATCCAGATGATCTGCCCGACCGCAACCCAAAACGATAGCTGCAGCATATCCGCCCAGATGTGGCCCACCGGAAGTTCCCTTTCTCTTTCCCCTCACGGCGCCCGGACGGGGCCGATGACAGTATTTATACGGGAGTATTTCTAGTGCAGGTGCCGGGGGTTTGCCAGCCTCACTTGGTCGCGGGGCGACCGTGGCCGGAACCCCGATTTTGAGGCATATCAGGGGGTGTGCAGAACGAAATTGCCCATACCAACGGAGTCCTAAGGCCATCCGGGTCCGCACCGGCGTGGTTGCACGCCATGACCGCCGGGATCGCCTTCCTGGTGGCGTTCGTCGCGCTCGAGTGGGTCAGCTTCATCCACGAGTACAAGGGCCTGCCGGTCACGCCATGGAACCCGGGGCTGGGCGTCGTCTTCGCGCTGATGCTCTACTCCGGCGCGCGCTACGGCGTCGTTCTGTTCGTCGGGGTGCTGGTCGCCGAGATCGCCGTATTGCGGACCAACCTGCCCTGGCCGTTCATCATCGGCGTCGCCACCATCATCGCCACCGGCTACAGCGCGGTGGCGTTCGTCGTCCGTCGCCGGCTCGACGTCGGCCTCAACCACCTGCGTGACGTGATGTTGCTGCTGGCCGCCGGCGCGGTCGGCGCCTTGCTGGTCGCGCTGTTCCTCACCTTACTGCTGATTGCCGACGAGAAGCTCAGCATCGCCGACGTGTTCGTGGCATCGGGACCGCTGCTGGTCGGCGACGCGATCGGCATCGCGGTGGTGACGCCGCTGGTCCTGCGCTTCATCCTCCACGTCCCACACATTTCCCTCCAGACGTTGCGGGCGTTCGCGCCGGAGGTCGCGCTCTACGTCGCGGTCGTGCTGTTGTTCCTGTGGTTCATCGGCCTGACCGAAAGCGAAAGCGGGTTCAAGCTGTTCTATCTGTTCTTCCTGCCAGTCGTGGTGGCGGCGATCCGTTATGGGCTCGACGGCGCGTGCCTCGGCCTCGCCCTGACCCAGCTCGGCCTGGTCGGGCTGCTGCACCTCCACGGCTATGACGCCAACGTGTTCACCGAATTCCAGATCCTGATGCTGGTGCTGACCGCCACCGGGCTGACCGTCGGTGTGACCGTGAACGAACGCCAGCAGGCCGACCGCGCGGTGCGCGAGGTCGAGGCGCTGCTCCGCACCAAGGAAGCGGAAGCCGATCAGGCCGCTCGCTTCAACCTCGTCAGCAGCATGGCCTCCGCGCTCGCGCATGAAATCAATCAGCCGATCACCGCCGCACGCGCGCTCGGCCGGGCAGCCCAGCACCTGCTGCACAACGACAGCGGCAGCCAGGCCCGGATAGACGACAACCTCACCACCATGATCGCCCAGATCGATCATGCCGCCAGCGTCGTGAAGCGGATGCGCGAATTCCTGCGCCGCGGCGAGCCCCACGTCAGCACCATCAACGTCAGGGCCCTGATCGACGACGCAGTCGTCCTGGTCGGTGCGGAGGCGAGCGGCGCAGCCATCCGCCTCGAGGTCGACGCGTCTCCCGACCTGCCGATGCTGCATGCAGACCGTGTGCAACTGCAGCAGGTCATTCTCAATCTGGTACAGAATTCGATCGATGCGATCGCCAGCAGCGGCCGCGGCGACGGGCGCATCCGGGTCACCGCTGCCGTTCTCGACGATCCCCCGCGCGTCGAAATCGCAGTCGCCGACAATGGCGCCGGCATCGCACCGGCGCTGGCGGAGCGGCTGTTCGAGCCGCTCACGACCTCCAAGCAGGACGGCTTGGGCCTGGGCCTGTCGATCTGCGCGACAATCGTGCAGTCGCATCACGGCCGGCTCTGGCTACAATCCGGTGCGCCCGGCGCAACAGAATTCCGATTTTGGCTCCCTCTTCAACAGGCTAGCGCTTCATGACCACGGTCTTTGTCATCGACGACCAGAACTCCGTCCGCCACGCCCTCGGTGAAATGCTGCGGGTATTCGGCTTCACGGTGGAAGTCTTCGACTCCGCGGACCGGTTTCTGCAAACCGTCGTTCCCGGGCGCGCCGGATGCGTGGTCGCCGACGTTCGCATGCCCGGCATGGATGGGATCGAGCTGGTGCGCGAATTGGCCCGCCGTAAGATCGCGCTGCCGGTGGTGCTGATTTCCGGCCATGCCGACGTGCCGATGGCGGTCGCCGGCATCAAGGCCGGGGCCGAGGACTTCATCGAAAAGCCGGTCGACGACCGGCTGCTGGTGGCCGCGATCAACCGCGGCCTGGCGCGCACGTTCGAGCAGCAGGTTTCCAAGCAATCGCAGGACGCACTTGGCGACAGCTTCTCGCGGCTGACCCCACGGCAGGTGGAGATCTTCGACCTCGTCGCGAACGGTTTCACCAGCCAGGCGATCGCCTCCAAGCTCGACATCAGCATCCGCACCGTCGAGAGCTACCGCGCACAAATCATGGAAAAGATGCAGGCGGAAAGCGTCGCCGTGCTGGTCCGGCAGGCGATCAAGCTCGGGCGGATTTCAGCGTAGAAGTACGGCGTTATCGTTACGGCTGCCGCGCGACGTGCCGTCGCCGTAGCCTTCATTCCAGCGGGACCTGATGTCCCGATGGAATGCTCATGCAGCGCCGCAAACAAGCTGGTGCCCACTCGCAACGGCGGATACCCGAGCCCCTGCACACCCAGGCCAAGCTGGGTGCGATGGTGGCGCTCGCCGTCCTGCCGTTGTTGCTGCTTGCCTCGCTGTTGCCGCGGCCTCTGGTGCTTCCGGTCGTCTGCCTCATTGCCATTGCCGGCGCCGGCATCGCGTCGTTCGTCGCCTGGCATCGCGGCGCCGCCCACGACCCGCAGCGCGTCACCGCGTGGGACGTCGCCGGCGCACTGGCATTCATCGCCTGCGCCTCCGCGATCCTCGGCAATCCGGAGCACGTCGCGTTGCTCACGAGTGCCGATCCGCTCGCGACACTGAACGAGAACTCCGACCGTTCGCTCGCTGCTCTGTCGCAGTAGTCGCTGTCGGATTGACTGGCGCCGCCAGTTTTCCCATCGGTAAAATTACCACCCGATCGTTGCGGATGCCGCATGCAGATGCCGCTCGCTAACCTCGCCACATAAGTAATACCAGGCCGGGCCCCTCTGGCAGCGCCCCACGCGCTGCGATGTCGGACTGGAATCAGGGAGCGGCCCGGTGAGCCAATGACGCAGCGAGCGTCCAAAAAGCAAAACATCGATGACGGCGACCGCCACGCGCTGTCGAAGAGAACGCACGACCACTGATCACGCGCCCTGAATGCTTCAACACTACTCGGCCATCGATCTCCCGATCGACGAACCGACCCGTTGGAAAGCAAGGAGGAGCGCATCATGAACGTGCAAACCAAGCCAGTCCGCTTTGATACGCCTCAGGCGCTTGCGCCTCTTCCTCAGGAAGCCGCAACCACGTCGCTTGTCGCCGGCCCGCATGCGAAGCCTGCCGAAGCGGTTGTAGCCGAACTCGGCTCCGACGCGGCCCGCGGCCTGAACCGCGACGAAGCCAGGCAACGGCTCGAGCAATACGGACCGAACCAGCTCAAGAGCGCCCCGGAAACGCCGTGGTGGGAACGGCTGATCGAGCAGTTCCAGAATTTCCTGGTGATCATCCTGCTGGTCGCCATCGTCATCTCGGTGATCGAGTGGCTGTTGCAGGACCCGCGCGAATCCGCCCTGCCGTATGAAGCGATCGTCATCACGATCATCGTCGCGCTGAACGCGATCCTCGGTTTCGTGCAGGAGTCGCGAGCAGAAAAATCGGTGCGCGCACTGATGGCGCTGGCGGCCCCGGAAGCGACCGTGGTGCGCGATGGCGAACGCCAGCGTATCCCCGCCAGCGACATCGTACCCGGCGACGTGATCCTCGTCGAAGCGGGCGACAAGATCCCGGCAGACGCTCGCATCATCGACGATGCCAATCTGCACACCGACGAAGCGCCGCTGACCGGTGAGAGCATGCCGGTCACCAAAAGCCCCCGCCCCCTCAACGATGACATCGGTTTGGGCGACCGGGTGAACATGCTGTTCGCCGGGACGGTGGCCACGTATGGCCGGGGCCGCGCGGTGGTCGTCGCCACCGGCATGCAGACCGAAGTCGGGAAAATCGCGGGCTTGCTCGAAGCCGCAGAGAAAGAGCCGACGCCGCTGCAGCAGGAGCTCGATCGCACCGGCAAGCGCCTGACCGTGGTCATGCTGGGCATCTGCGCCGTGGTGTTCGCGGCAGGCGTGCTCAGCGCCAAGGCGTTCACGCTCAACGTCGTCCTCAGCATGTTCCTGTTCGCGGTGGCGCTCGCGGTCGCGGCCATCCCGGAAGCGCTGCCGGCGATCGTGACGATCGGCCTGAGCCTGGGTGTGCGCCGGATGGCGGCAGCCCACGCTATCGTGCGCAAGCTTCCGGCGATCGAAACGCTTGGCGCCGCCACCGTCATCTGCTCGGACAAGACCGGAACGCTGACGCGCAACGAAATGACGGTACGCGCGATCTTCTGCGCCGGCTCGGTCGTGGACATCGGCGGCAGCGGTTATATTCCGGAGGGCGAATTCACCAGCGAGGGCAAGCCGGTTGCCGCAGGCGCTGCAATCCATAGCGACGTCCAGCAGACCCTGATGGCGGCGGCGCTGGTGAACGATGCGGCGCTCACCAACAGCGACGGTCGCTGGACCGTACAGGGCGACCCGACCGAAGGTGCGCTGATCGTTGCCGCGCGCAAGTTCGGCATCACCGAGCAGACGCTCGCCCCGCATCGCCGGGTGGCGGAGATCCCGTTCACGTCCGAACGAAAGCGGCATACCACCGTGCACGCCGATCCCGAAAAGCCAAACGATCTCCGGATCATGGTGAAGGGCGCGCCGGAAATCATGCTGTCGAGGTGCCACTATGTCATGCAGCAGGGTCAGCCGATCCTGCTCACCGAGACCGCGCGCGCCGACATCGAGAAGCGCAATGACGCGCTCGCGAGCCAGGCGCTGCGTGTGCTCGCGGTTGCCACCCGCAGCATGTCGGCCGTCACGCTGGGCATCGACCCCAAAACGCCCGCATCGGAAATCGAGCTGTCGGAGTCGATTGAGGAGGACCTGGTCCTTCTCGGCTTGATTGGCATGATCGATCCACCGCGCGCGGAAGTGAAGGACGCCGTCGCCGTTGCACGGCGGGCCCACATCCGCACCGTCATGATCACCGGCGATCACCCGGCAACAGCGGCCGCTATTGCGCGGGAGCTCAACATCCTCGAACCGGGGTCGCGGATCGTAACCGGCACCGACCTGCGCAGCATGGACGACGCGCAGCTCGACGCGATCGTCGACGACGTCCGGGTGTTCGCCCGTGTCGACCCCGACCACAAGCTCCGGATCGTCCAGTCGCTGCAGCGCAAAGGCCACATCGCCGCGATGACCGGCGACGGCATCAACGACGCTCCGGCCTTGAAGACGGCGAATGTCGGCATCGCCATGGGCATTACCGGGACGGACGTATCGAAGGAAGCCGCCGACATCGTGCTCACCGACGACAACTTCGCCAGCATCGTGAAGGCCATCGAAGAAGGCCGCGGCGTCTACGACAATATCCAGAAGTACCTGCTTTACCTACTTTCGACCAACTCCGGCGAGTTGATGACGATGTTTGCCGGCGTCATGCTGGCGAGCATGCTCGGCCTGATCTCGGCCGATCTCGGACTATTCCTGCCGCTGCTTGCCGCACAACTGCTGTGGATCAACCTCGTCACCGATGGACCGCCGGCGCTCGCCCTTGGCGTCGACCCGAAGGATCGGGAGGTCATGCACCGGGCGCCGCGCAAACACGGCTCCGGCATTCTCTTGAACGAGGACTGGGTTCGTCTCGCCAGCGTCGGGCTACTGATGATGGTCGGCACGATCGCGGTTCTCGACGCCTACTATCCAGGCGGCATGTTCACGTTGTTCGCGACCGGAACGGCGCCCAACGCCTTCGACGAGGCACACGCCCGCACCATGGCGTTCACCACCTTGATGATGTATCAGCTCTTTGACGTCTATAACTGCCGCTCGCGCCGGCGCAGCGCCTTCAACGGCTTCCTCGAAAACAAGTGGCTGCTGGTCGCGATTGCGTTCGCGCTGGGAACCCACCTGCTCGTGGTCTACGTGCCGTTCCTGCAGGCCGCATTCCATACGGTGGCGCTCACCACGTTGGACTGGGCGGTCGCAGCCGGCGTCTCGGCATCGCTGCTGGTCGCGATGGAGATCGCCAAGTTCTTCCTGCGCAGGCTGCGGCCGATACCGGCCTGACGACGACACCGGCGGGACACGTGGACCTTGGTCCGCGTGTCCCGTTCGCGTGAGTGCACTTGGCGGAACGATCTGAATCGACGATCCCGACCCTGGTCGTTACGACAGCGGCCCCAACCGCCACCGTAGAACTACGGCGCGATCGACACGAATACCGCCGCCGGATGATCGGCGATAACTCTTGGTCTACTTGAAGCTTCCAGGCCGGGCCCCTCTGGCAGTCCTCACGGGCTGCGATGTCGGACTGGACTCCCAGTTGGAGTGGCCCCGCGTGGGACGTTCACCACAACGCGCATTTTGCGCTGATCCCTTGTTCGTCGAACGCCGTCGCATGGCACCGCCGTGCCCGACGCGCGTTTCGATCGGCGCGGGTCTGCGCGGGCCCTCCTTGCATCGCAGCGCAGGAGGCGCATCCCGCCGTGTTGGAACTCTTCACCGCTGACGCACTGTCGGCGCTTCTCAAAGTCATCCTCATCGACCTTGTGCTCGCCGGCGACAACGCGATCGTCATCGGGCTGGCCGCCGCCGGCTTGCCGGAACAGCAGCGCGCCAAAGCCATCCTGATCGGCATCGGGGCAGCCACGCTGATGCGCATCGGCTTTGCCGGGGTCACCACGCAACTGCTCCAGGTCGTCGGCCTGCTGCTTGCCGGCGGACTGCTGCTGCTCTGGGTCTGCTGGAAAATGTGGCGCGAGCTGCGCACCATGCACGCAGCCGAGAACGCCGCGGTCGAGGCGGTCTCCGATTTCGACGTCAACGCCGACGGCACCATCGTCGGCGTCGTTCCGCGCAAGACGCTCGCGCAGGCGACCTGGCAGATCATCATCGCCGACGTCTCGATGTCGCTCGACAACGTGCTGGCGGTCGCCGGTGCCGCCCGCGACCACCCTTACGTGCTGGTGTTCGGCCTCATGCTGTCGATCGCGCTGATGGGCCTCGCCGCGAGCTTCATCGCACGGCTGCTCCAGAAGCATCGCTGGATCGCCTATGTCGGCCTCGCCGTCATCCTCTATGTGGCGGTCGAGATGTGCTACCGCGGCACCATGGAAGTGAAGCCGATCTTGGTCTCGATGATCGGCCTGTCGTGACGGCTCAGCGTGCGCGGCGAAATCGTTCCGCGCGCGTCTTTCCACCCCACCAATGCGGTCTAGAATTGCAGGCAGCTGGCGCTTCGGCGCGGGACAGCGGTCAATTCAGATCCGCATAGTGGTGGGAGGAAATATGGCCGGACGCTTCCGCCGTCTCAGTCTCGTCGTTGCGTTTTTGGTTTGCGCGCTCGGCAGCGCCGGCCAAACGGTCGAGCTCGACCCCAAGATACTCACATTCAGACGCCGCAGCAGTTCAAGTGGCGCGAACCGTTCAACAAGTCGCCGAGCAACGCGGTGGCGCTGCATGGCGACGGGGTGAACGGCTTCTATGTGAGCCTGACGAAATGGAACAAGGGCGGCAATTTCAGCCGTCCGCACTCCCATCCCAACGACCGCATGATCTACGTGCTCGGCGGCGCCTGGTGGAACGGCGCTGGTCCGAAATTCGACACCAACGCCACCGCCCCG
>Ga0075420_100000631_pt1 | contig 28334 bp, 27 predicted proteins | sample SoiMetdeltSBSDD4_FD_75296 | JGI IMG/M metagenome (GOLD analysis project Ga0075420, IMG submission 75296) | Bulk soil microbial communities from a Populus tree surrounding site in Tennessee, USA - Soil MetaG P. deltoides SBSDD4 | ecosystem: Environmental > Terrestrial > Soil > Tree plantation...
ACGCGGCACGCGCCGCAGGCCACGCCGCCTGACCACGGTTGTGTGCGGTGCTACCCCGCCGGCCGGCCCAGGGTATTGACGAAATGTTTACGTCCGGTCCCAGCCCTCGGGGAGCGCCGGCAGCGGCCAGTCAGGATCGGGCTGCCACGCTTCCCAGCCAGTCGGCAACAGGGTGTCGAGGCTGTCGATCACCCACCGTCCCTCGGCGCGGATCGCCTCGGCCGCAGCCTCGGTGAAGATGCCGACCTGCTCGGCCTCGACCAGCTCATCCCAGTCCTTCCAGTGCCAGGTGCCGTCCGGCTCGATCCAGATGTCGAGCATCTGGTCGAACGAGTCGTAGCCGATGGCGGTCGGGCGCATCGGCTCCTGGAGGTTGACGTACCAGCCGAGGAAGTCGCCCGACGCGTGGTCCCAGTGCAGGGAGATGGTGTGGGCTGCATCGCGCGGGGCGAACATCAGCATGCGGCGGGTGTGCCAGACGTAGTCGCCGATCGGCTCCTCGTCTCGGAGGAGCTGTTGCACGTAGCCGACCCGCCCGTACTCGACCGGCGCCTTGCAGACCGTGCCCGGCACCAGGGGGGTGATGACCTGCTCCGGTGTCTCCTCGATCAGGAGGTTCGGGATCGCCCAGCGCAGCCGCCCCCGGTACAGGTGCCGCCAGACCACCGTCCTCGGATGTGCCGTCACCGCGAAAGCGGGCTAGATGCTGGCCCTGGCGCGTCGGACTCCTGCACCTCACGCCGTGTTTGACGGAACGCCCCGATCTCGAGGATGACATCCATCAGCTCGCGTTGCGCCCACGGCTTGATCTTCCGGTCGGTGCTGAGCCGCTCGGCCATCGCCGCGTGGATCTGCACCAGGTGCCGGTACACAGCGTCGAGCATGGCGTCTGCACTCCTGGGAATTGGGACCATCTGTTCTGATTGCTTAGTGCTTTCCACGCTCATCACTGTCACCTCAGTCCTTGTAGGTGCTGCCAATCAGGCCACCAACGCAGGCTTCGTCGGTACGAAAGTGCGAATGAATGTAACCGTCGACGTCGAGAACAGTGAACCGAGACGGATCACGATGGAAGTAGCCGGTACGGCGCAAATGAGTCACCCGGTCGATGTAGGTAAACTCTACACCAATCGCCATCGTCTCCTGAGCGCTCGCATCGTAGTCCAGAACCGAGTGACGGGGAAACTCATGTCGGTGTTGCCAGTAGTGGTCCTCCAGCTGCTCCCGTGATCTCCTGTCGGGCATATTGAGTGCCTCGAAAGCCGGGATAGAGCCCCTACGTGACGTCCGGGATGATGTGCACCCGCGAGGCGTTCACCTGGACCAGCACCGGCCCCTCCAGCGGCGCGCCCGCGCCCGGGTCCGGCTGGTCCACCAGCCACTCCAGGTCGCCGGACCGCACCGCGTACCGCATCAGCCGACCCAGGAACGTGTGCCGCACCACCTCGCCGGAGAACGTCGCGCCCTCGTGGGCACGACCGTCGCTCGGCACGGCCACTCGCAGGCTCTCCGGCCGGATCGAGAGCACGACCTCCTGCCCCGCGCCCAGGTCGGCCCAGTCGCCGGGGACTACGATGGTCTCGTCGCCGACGCGCACGTGGGCGGCGTCGCGCTCGGCCGAGACCACCACGCCCTTGACCAGGTTTACCGTCCCCACGAAATCGGCCATGAACGGCGTGCGCGGGTGGTAGTAGATGTCCCAGGGCGGCCCCCACTGGACCACCTTGCCGGCGTTCATCACGGCGACCCAGTCGCTCATCGCCAGCGCTTCCTCCTGATCGTGCGTGACGTAGATCGTCGTGATCCCAAGCTGGCGCTGGATCGACGTCAGCTCGTCGCGGATCGAGAGGCGCAGCTTGGCGTCCAGGTTGGAGAGCGGCTCGTCCAACAGCAGCACCTCCGGCTTCATCACCAGCGCCCGCGCCAGGGCTACCCGTTGCTGCTGGCCGCCGCCTCGGTGTCCGCCAGGCTCACGAGCAGCGCATCGGGCGCGTGCTGCGCCAGCACCTCGGCCGAGAACTGCCCCGTCGCCACGGCCACCGCCCGCGCCCCGCCGGCCCGCGCACAGGCGATGTCGCGCGGCGTGTCGCCCACCACGACCACGTCGCTCGCGGTCAGCCCGGGGCCGAGCCGCCGCCGGGCCTTCTCGACCGCGATCGGCACCAGCTTCAAGCGATCCCGGTGGTCGCTGCCGAACGCCCCGACCTCGAAGTCGAGGTGGTGATCCAGGTTCACGCTCCCCAGCTTCAGCCGGGCCGCCGCCTCGTAATTGCCGGTCAGCAGCGATTGGTGGGCCCCCAGTTCCGCGAGCCGATCCACGATCTCGGGCGCGCCCTGGAGCACGTCGATGTGATCTTCCAGGATCTCTCGGACCTCGTGGAGCCCGGCCACGTACGCCTCGCGGAAGCGATCCAGGTGCGGGATCGCTCGTTCGTCGGTCCAGCCGTGCAGCGCCAGCACTTCGAGCGCGATCTGGCTGTCGGTCTTGCCGGCCATCTCGACCCGCGCCAGCTCGCCCTCCAGTTGGAACACCGTCGCCAGCGCCTGGTCCCACGCCTGCCCAAGCAGCACCCGTGCTCGGATCAGCGTGCCGTCGATGTCCCACAACACCAGCCGCATCGGGATCGTCCTCACCCGTTCGTGTCCGGACGCCGTGTGTGCATCACTCGGAGGACGTCGCTTTGCGTCGGGGCGGGTCCGTGCGCGGGCTCGCCAGCCAGGCGCCCAGCAGGCCCGCCAGCCTGGCGAGCGCGCCCTCCACGATCTCGTCGCCCTTCGTCCGGCTGGCCTGGCTGATGTGGCCGGACCAGCCGTCCCACGGCGTCGGGTACGACTCCACCAGGACGTGCGCCCGGTCCGTCTCCAGGGCCGGCCGCGGCGGCAGATCCGGCAGGCCGTCCGTGTCGACGCTCTCGGGCGCGAAACTCCAGACGGCGGCGGATTCGTACGGGCCGCCGTGGCCGCGCCCGTTGTGGCCGCTGAACAGGTGGCTCGTCTCGGCGGGCGTCAGCAGCTGGAACCAGTTGACCAGCAGGAAGCTGGCCCGGCGCCATCCGGAGACCCACTCCATCGCGGCCCGCGCCATCGACATGTTGGCGTCGTGGCCGTTCAGGACCAGCACCCGCTCGAAGCCGCTGTCGACGATCCCCTCCAGCACGTCGCAGAGGTACGCCAGCGCCACCTCCGGCCGGATGGCGATGGTCCCTTCGTGGCCGCTCGTCTTGCCCGGGCAGGCGCTGTACGGCATCGCCGGGAAGAGGACGGCCGTGAAGTCGCCCCGGAGCCGCGCGGCGAACTCGCTGGCCAGGATGACGTCGGTCCCGAACGGCAGGTGCGGGCCGTGCCACTCGACAGCTCCTACCGGCAGCACCGCGAAGTCGGCGCGCCCCGCGACCTCGGCCCGGAGGCCGCCGCGCAGTTCCGCGAACGAGATCAGCTCAGCCATGTTTTCGCCCGCTTGCTCGGCAACCCATGGGAGCAGGGTACCCGTTCGGCAGCCTCGGCACCAGGAGACGACGCCCGCTCACGGCGGGGTGTGGCACGGCCTCTGCATTGGAGATGCGCGCAAGCGTGTGACGATCACCTGACCAGGGTGAGCGCTCGGCTCGCCATCTGGCGGTGAAGGGGCGGCGGCGCCCCGGCGACGCCGGGGCGGACCGCCAGTGAGAGTGAGGTTTCCCATGCAGGAGCGACGTGTAGAGCGCAACCAGGTGGTCGACCCGCCTGTGGACGGCTACGCCGAGGAGCGGGCGGAGCGCGTGGTGCAGGAGCCGTCCGGTCGGGTGATGCGGTCGTCGGCCGAGTACGCACCGGCTCCGGCCGCCGCGGGGGTCGACGAGGTCCATGCGACCGCCTACGATCCGTATGCCAATCGCCGACGATCCTCGTACAAGTTGATCCAGGGCATCTGGCTGCTGTTCGGGATCGTGATCGGGATCCTGGCGATCCGATTCATCTTGAAGCTGCTGGGCGCGAATGAGGCGGCTGGCTTCGCGAGCTTCATCTACGGAGCCTCGGCGCCGTTTGTGGCGCCGTTCAGCAACCTGTTCGCCAATCCCGGGAGCAGCGGCAGCGTCCTGGAGCTGACGACGCTGGTGGCGATCATCGTTTACATGCTGGTCGCCTGGCTGGTGGCGAAGGTGATCTGGCTGCTGGCCGGCGAGAGCCGCTCGGCGACGCGGACGGTCGCCAGCTCGACGCGCGCCCGCCTGGACTGAAACACGCTTCTCCTGTCGCTAGCGGCAATGTGATCCGCGACTATCGATACCGCTCCAGCGACCCGACCGGGTGTCCCGGTCGGGTCTCTTCTACGTGGGCGCAGGTTGCCCATGTCGCCGAAGGCGCGGCATCATCTGAACACGATGAGGCCGTCCCGAGCGCCACGCCATCACCCCGTCCCGGGTTCTGATGATCTCGTGTCGTGCGTCGCTGTCGACGTCAACAACCGCCCAACGGACGGAGTCGCCGACGAGGATTCACGCGCGCTCGCCGAGGCTGAGCGCCGGTGGCCTGCGACACGAGAGCGTCTCCTGGCAGTGGAGGGCCCCCCGCTGTCGCCGCTGGAAGTGTCTGCGTTGCTCGGGACCACCGTTCGAGACGTGGAGATCGCTCGACAGAAGCACAAGATCGTCGGCGTGCCTGACGAAGCGGGCTCATTCGTGTATCCCCGCTGGCAATTCGGCGCTGACGGTCCGCTGCCGGGGCTGCGCGAGCTGACGATTGCGCTACGGGACGATGACCCGTGGACGCTGGTGATCTTCGTCCTGGCTCCCAACGCACGTCTCGACGACGAGACGCCCCTGGACCGGCTCAGGCGAGGCGACCTCGAAACAGTGCTGCGTACCGCTGCCGCGTACGGTGAGCACGGCGCGGCGTAGCCTGCGTGACGCTGCCATCCGGCGATCCGCTTCCGCCCTCGGATCTTGCGAATCGGCGGCTGACCATCGTCCGGCTCGCGGGGCCGTGGGTCCGCATCCACTTGACCGTTCACGATCCGCTGTTCTTCGGCAGAACCGGGTCGAACCGATTTGACGATCCGCTACGTCGCTATGGCGTGCTCTATGCGGCAGAGCGAGGCGAGGGAGCATTCATAGAGACGTTTGGCCGCAGCCCGGGCGTGAATGTGGTTAGCCGAAGCCAGCTTGCAGACCGATCGATCGCACTCATCGAGGCAGCGCGGCCACTTCGGTTCGTCGATCTGACGGGGCCGGGACTGGCTCACATCCGGACCGCATCCGGTTGCGCAAGTATGGTCACGTGCCCTCTGGGGGCATCGAAGCCGGCCAGACGGACTGATCTTTCGGGCTCGTCATGACCCCTCGTGTCTGACCGTCGCCATCTTCAGCAGAGTCGCCCGCGTGGTCCGAGCGGAACCACAAGGCGGCCTGATGGACCCATCAGTCAGGCCCATTCTGGCAGCGGCGCTGCGTCGCTACAATTTTGTTTTGCGCCCATAGTCCAGATCGCTCCATCTGCGCTGGAGCCATCGCTCCATTTCTCTTCTGGCATGACACCATGCGCTGGTCCGGACCTACAATGCTGGAAAGGCTGTCGTCAGGAGGGCTGTCATGATCGCCGCGCCGGACCTGAGCGCCATTCAGCTGCACGTGCCGCTGCCGGTGATGCACCGCGCTCGCCAGACGTTCGACGGCCCGGTCCTGGAGGACATCGAGGGCGAGACCCGACGCCAGGTCCGACGCTTCGCCCAGACGATCAAACCCGGCGCCCGCATCGCCGTCACGGCCGGCAGCCGCGGCATCGCCAACATCGCGCGCGTCATCCGCGCCATCGGCGACGAGGTCCGGACGCTCGGGGCCGACCCGTTCGTGATGCCGGCGATGGGCAGCCACGGCAAGGCGACGGCCGAGGGCCAGATCGAGATGCTCGGCGAGCTTGGCATCACCGAGCAGTCCACGAACATGCCGATCATCTCCAACATGGCCGTCCGCCAGGTCGGCGTCGTCGACGAGTGCGGGATGCCCGTCTACGTCGCCGAGACGGCGCTGGAGGCCGACGGCGTCATCGTCGTCAACCGCGTCAAGCCGCACACCGACTTCAACGCCCCGATCGAGAGCGGCCTGGCGAAGCTTTGCACCATCGGCATCGGCAAGCAGAAGGGCGCGCAGGCCGTCCACTCGTACGGCGTGCCGGGGCTCGCGAAGTGGATGCCGTTGGCGGCGAAGGTCGTCGTCAAGCACGCCAACGTCCTCTTCGGCGTGGCCCTCGTCGAGAACGCCTACGACCAGACCGGGATCATCGAGGCGATCCCGGCGGCCGGGATCGCCGACGAGGACGAGCAGCGGCTCCAGACGACCGCCAAGAACCTGATGGCCTCGCTGCCGTTCGACACCCTCGACGTGCTGGTGATCGACGAAATGGGGAAGCAGATCTCCGGCTGCGGCATGGACACCAACGTGATCGGCCGAATGTGGGTGCACGGCTCCGACGAGTTCGCCCGGCCCAGGATCGCCAGCATCGCGGTCCTGGACCTGACAGACGGCTCGCACGGCAACGCGGCCGGTCTCGGCCTCGCGGATTTCACGACGCAGCGACTCGTCGAGAAGGTCGACTTCGCGGCCTTCTACATCAATTGCCTGACGGCCAGCACCGGCGGGCTCCAGCGCGGCCAGGTGCCGATGGTGATGCCGACTGATGAGGCTGCCGTGAAGGCGTCGATCCAGACCTGCGGCGAGCCGCGCTCCGACGTGGTCGGCGTCATGCACATCAAGAACACGCTCCAGATCGGCGAGATCGAGATCTCGGCCTCGCTGCTCAACCAGGCCCGCGAACTGCCGCACCTCGACGTCGACCCGGATGGCCACCAGCTGGCGTTCGACGCCAACGGGCGGATCGTCGACGTCTGGGGCTCGCTGGTCGGCGCCGGCCACTGACGGTCACGGTCACGCACCACACCTCACGGACCTTCGGCGGGCCGCGTCGCTTGTGTGAGCGCGCGGCGCCCCGGCACCCGCAGGATTCCCTGCCCATGCACGATGCTGACTCAATCGCCGCCCTCGCGGCCCGCTGGGACCAGCTCGACCGCGAAGCGTATGCGATCCCGCACGACCGCATCGCCGATCGCGAGCCGTTGCTGATCGAACGGCTTCGGGTCGCCGCGTCGTTCGGCCTCGACGACCCGCGCCTGGAGAAGAGTCACGCCAACCTGCTGCACTACTACTATTGCGATGTCGGTCGGTACGACAAGGCCGAGGTCGTCTGCACCTACTGGATCGCGCTGAAACACGACCGGCTCACGGCCAGTCCCCACGACATCCACGTCCTCCACGAGTACGGCTTGACCTTCAGCATGGCGGGCAGACAGGCCGAAGCCGAGTCGCAGTATCGGCGGGCGTTGCGCCTGGCCGAGGACACGCACGGCGTGGACGCCCCCGAGACCTTCGGCCCGCTCTACCAGTTGGCCCAGCACCTCCACAACACGAAGCGACCCGCCGAGGCCGTGCCGCTCGGCGAGCGCCTGTTCGCGATGAAGCGTGAAGGACGAGTTGGGCGCTGGGACCACCCGCCCGGGTTCCTGGCCGACGACTACCGGGCGCTCGGCCGACTGGCGGACGCGGAAGCGATCCGGCGCGAGGAGTACGAGCGGCGCCTGCGCGAACGGGCAAGCGACGACACGTCCGATCTCGGGCTCCGCGTCCACAGCCTCGCCCCGATGGCCGACCTGGTCGCGGAGCAGGGGCGCCTCGACGAGGCCATCGACCTGATGCGGGAGGCCGTCGCCCTGGCACAGACCTTCTACGGTCAGATGGTCGCCCAACACGAATCGGCACGCCGCGAAGCCGAACGCCGGGGCATGAAGACCGCCGGGCCGCTTCGGCGGTGGTATGAGATGGGTCTCCGGGCGTCGTTCGGCGACCTGCTGCGGCGAGCCGGGCACCTTGACGAAGCAGAAGCCGTCTACCGCGAACTGCTCGTGCTCCAGGAGGCTGATCAGAGCCTGCCGCCGTCGGCGCTGTCGTTTCACCCCGACCGATTCGGCGACGAGACCATCGCCCGAGCCAACAGCGCCGCGCTCTCCGCCGAGCGGCGCTGCGAGATCCTCCGGGGGCTCGCGGCGGTCCTGCGCGACGCCGGCCGCGCCACGGAAGCCATGCCCCTCGCAGCCGAAGCGGATCGCCTCGCCGCCGACGCCGCCAGTTTCCGTGCGCGCGTCAAGCGAATAGGGTTGAAACGCGCCGCACGGGAGGATCGTCCAGACCTGGTCTCAGTTGACGATCTCCGGCGGCTCCTGGCGACCGGCCACGACACCGGAGTCTAAGCAGGACGCCTCATCTCCCCGCCGTCCATCGCCGATCACCACGCCGGTAGCGAGATCTGAGGGCAAGGGGGCCCGGTCTGGCATAACTTCTGAGGTAGTCACGATGGTGTGCCGTCCGAGCATACTGGCGTGGCTCCCTCCGGGACCGTCACGCCGATGCGTCGGCGGCGCCCGGAGGTTTCCGTTGATCGGCGAAGAGAACGATCTGCGTCTCGCGATCGAGCAGGCGACTGCTCGCCTCCAGCAGGAGCTGGGCGGGCGCGTTCCCGATGCCACGATCGCCGCGTGCGTCAGGTCGGCGCTCGACGAGTTCCGCGACGCGCGGATCAAGACGTACGTCCCCGTACTCACCTATCGCGTCGCGCGTGAGCGCCTCTCCCGGCTCCTCGACACCCGCAACTGAGCGAGCGCCGCGCCCGGGCCCGCCCCTGGCGTTGGCCCCGAACTTGCACGGGGACGGAGTCCGACCACGATGCGGGCGGCGCCGGTGCGCGGTATGATGGCGGAGGATCCTGATTCCGCTGTCATGATGCGGCCGGTGCCCGCGACATCTGATCGCGCCGTCCTACATCGGCGGCACGCGTACGAGGAGTGCTCATGCGACGCCTACCGTCCCTGATCGCCATGCCGCTCGCCGCCGCCGCGCTCATCTCCGCCTCGCTCCTCGTCGAGCCGGCCCGACAGGCCGACGCGCAGACCCCGAAGCCGACCGCGGCGCCGGCGAAGCCGGCCGGCGCCGCCACCGCCCCCCGGGCCGGCGGCATCCCGCTGGAGCTTGCCGGCGCGCTCGTGGCCGGCGGCTCGGCCGTCGCCGGGGCCGGGCTGTACGCCCTGCGGCGCCGCAAGAGGCCGGCCTGACCGGTCCGGCTCCGGTGGGAGACCGACTCCCGAAGCTCGTCGCGGCCCTGGCCGTGGCGCTCGGCGTCACCGCCGTGCTGGCCGGCGCGAGCGTCTTCGTCGAAGCGTGGCAGACGAGCCGGGCCTGGGCGGGAACTGCCGAGGCGCAGCACGCCGCCGTCCCGGGTGAGGAGCCGATCTGGCTGGACGGGCCTGCCCCGGTCGCCTCGTCCCTGCCATCGGCACTGCCGGCGTCGGCGGCGCCTCAGCACGCGCCTGTCTCGCGGGCGCTCGCCCCCCAGCCTCACGCCGACCGGCCCCGCCTCCGCGCCCCCGACCGCGACGAGGCTGCCGCCAGGGCATCGACGTCCGCGCCACCGCCGCCCGCGCCGGCCGAGTCGTCCGCTGCGCCCGCCCCGCCGGTGGTGGAAGCGGCTCCTGCCGTAGCGGCGCCGGCCGACGTTGAGCTTGCCGAAGTCGACTTCCGCTTCCTCGATCCGCCCGAGCCGGGTGCCCACGCCCGCCTCGCCGTCAGCATCCTCAACCGCGCGACTGTCCCGACCGGCCCGCTGAGCGTCGTCGTGCCGGCGCGCTGGCTCAAGGAGTTCCAGGTGTTCGGCGCAATCCCCGGCGTCCTCGACGACCGGGCGCGCGGCGACGACGAGCGGCAGTTCGTGTTCGGCGGCCTGGCGCCCGGCGAGCGACTGACCGTCGAGCTGCACGTCCTCGCCACCGCCGAGGAAGTCGAGGCGCCCGACGTGCGCCTGCTGCTCGGCGACGACAGGGAGATCGGCCGCGTCCGGCCGCGCACCGTCGCGCCCCGCCCCCGGCCGGGCCCGGCCCGAGCCGTCAGCATCCCGAAGCTCGGCGTCAAAGCCTCCGTCGTGCCGGTGCCGTGGGAGCCGCCCCCGTTCGTCGTCGGGCAGCTCCAGGGCACGGCCGCCGTCTCGGAGGGGAACACCGTCCTGATCGGGCATCTCGCGGGCCCATTGGGAGATGTCTTCGCGCGCCTGGACCGGCTGCGCCTCGGCGACGAGGTCGTGGCCGTGTCACGCGGGCTCGAATACCGCTTCGTCGTCAGCGAGGTCGCCGTCAAGCCGCACGACGACGTCGTGCCGACCCAGCAGACGGCTACGCCGCGCCTGACGCTGATGACCTGCACCGGGCAGTGGAGCATCACGCGCCAGGACTACTCACACCGCCTCTGGGTCGTGGCCGAGCCGCCCGAGCTGGCCCAGCAGACGATCAAGGCGAACGCCGAGCGCACCGCCCAGGCCGCCCGCGAGGCCGAAGCGGCGGCTGCGGCTCGGGCCACGCACGAGGCCGAGCTCGCTGCCGCGTCCGGCGCCACCCAGGCACCCGAGGACACTGAGGCGACGGCCGCGCCGATGCCTCAGGTAGCTGCCGCTGCACCCCCGCCCCCAACCCCCATCCCCGCCGCCACCCCCGCCCCCGGCCCCGCCGAGCCCGTCGCCGCTGCGCCGCCTGCCTCGGGCGCGGCGGCACCCCCCCGGCACGCACCCGGGGAGGCAGCTCCATCAGAGGCCGCGCCAGCGGAGGCCGCGCCCGACGCTGCCGAGGACCTCGCGCCGGGCCTCCTGATCGAATCGCCGGCCGATAGGGCGACGGTCGCGCGCCGAGTCGCCGTCCGTGGACGACGCACCCGCGAGGCCGATCCGCGCGCGCCGCTCTGGCTGCTGGTGCGGGCGGCGGTCGAGGGGAGCCGCTGGTACGCGCTCGACCGGCCGCTGGAGCCGACCAGGGACGGCACCTGGCAGCTCGAGGTCGAGCTTGGCGGCGCGCCCGGCATCCGCCACGAGATCCGCGTCGGCGCAGCGGACGCCGCCGCCGACCGCGCCTTCCGCCGGCACGCCGTCGAGCGGCGCGGCCAGCCGCTCGACGACCTGCCGGAAGGGTTCAAGACCGGCGCCCGGGTCGTCGTGGAACGCCGCTAGCGTCGGAGCGACCCCATCCGATCGGCCGAGCGACGACGCGCATCCGGTGTGTCACGCACCCCGCTCGGATACGCCTTCCGCGCCGCACGGGTTCGGTTGTCTGGTGACCGATTCCTCTGACGTCGGCATGCCGACAGCGGCTCGGCTCCGAATGGCGTAGTCTGGCCTCACGGCGGATGCGCACATCACGAGTCGGAAGTCGGAGGAAACCATGAAGACGATCGTGAGGTGGGCGGCAGCGTTGGTCGTCATGGCGGGCGTAGCGACGACCTGGGGGGTGTCTCCGGCATCGGCGGCCGGACCGCCGCCGCTCGGGGAGCTCCAGGTCGGCCTGATGCCGGTCCCGACGACGCGGAAGGGTGACCTACCCGATTTCGAGCTCCACGCGGGCGTTGCCGTTGACGAGAAGCTCGTGCCGCGTGTGGGCTCCTGCGCGGGCAGGCCGCCGTACCCTGGTCAGATCATGTATTCCATAGCTGTCTCGGTCGATAACCACGGGAGGATCCCGACGCCGGGCGGCGTGTTGGTCCAGGTCCGAGACACCGACGGCCTTGGCTGGCACGCTGCGAAACCGATTGAAGGTATCGGCGGCTATGAGATCCGACCGGACGGCAGTGGGATCGGCCATTTCGCTAGCACGAGGATTGACGTCGCGTATCCTGCCGGAGCCGAGTGGGCCCCGCGCGCATTCCGAGTCACCGTGGATCCGACCAATACCGTCCGGGAGATCGACGAGGGCAACAACAGCGATCTCGTCGACGTCTCCCTGCTCAACCCTCGGGGATGCGGGCTGCGTCAGGTACCGGACTGACGGAATGCCGCCCGACGCTCTCGGCGGGCCGCTCAGGCGGGAGTCGGGCCGGACGGGCGGTCCACGTCACGCGGCGCCGTCCGTCCGGGCCGCGTCTCCACGCTGGCGGTGCGGCCCGTCCGTCAGGGCATCGACTGGCGGATCGCCTTCGCGAACGCCAGCCCGCCGGCGTAGCACTTCTCCACCGACTCGTAGCTGTACGCCAGCCGCGCGAACTCCCCGCCGCCGCCGTTCGGCATGAAGCCGTTGCCAGGGCGCCACTCGACGCTCGCCTCGGCGGCCCACTTCGCCAGCTCCTTCGTGTCGGTGCCGCTCGGCAGCTTGATCCAGATGAAGAAGCCGCCCTCCGGATGGCTGATCTCGGCGTCCGTCCCGTCCAGCGCCTCGCGCAGCCCGCGGATCATCGCGTCGCGCTTGTCGCGGTAGACGTTGATCAGCAGGTTGACGTGCTCCTCCAGGTGGTCCTTGAGGAAGTAGGTCGCCACCCGCGACATGTACGGGTTCACGCCGCCGCCGAAGAGGAAGCCCTGCAGGGCCGGGATCATCTCGATCGGCGCGCACAGCCACCCGAGCCTGACACCCGCCCCCAGGATCTTTGAGAGCGTTCCAGCCCGGAGCGTCCGGCCGTTCGGGTCCAGCGCGTAGATCGACGGGATCGTGTGTCCCTCGAAGCGCAGCTCGCCGTAGGCGTCGTCTTCCAGGATCAGCGTCTCGAACTCGGCCGCCAGCTCGACCAGCTCCTTGCGCCGTTCGAGCGTCATCGTCGGGCCGGACGGGTTCTGGAAGTTCACGATCGTGTAGATCAGCTTGCAGCGCCGCCCTTCGGCCCGCAGCTTCACCAGCACCTCGCGGACGGCGCTGGTGACGATGCCATCCTGGTCCACCGGCACGCCGTGGATCTCGGCGCCGTGGCGGCGGATCGTGTTGAGTGTGCCCGAGAACGTCGGCGCCTCGGTGATGATCGGGTCGCCGATGTCCACAAACGTGCTGAACGCCAGCGAGAGCGCGTTCCCCGAGCCGTTCGCCACCAGGATGTTGTCCGGGCTGACCACCAGCCCCTCGAACAGCTCGTACTTGCGGCAGATCAGCTCGCGCAGGCCGATGTACCCCTGGGCGTCCCCATAGGTCATCGCGTCGTCGCCGACCTCGCGCAGCATCCGGGCAGTCGCGTCGAGCATGCCGTCGTGCGGGAACGAGCCGGGGTCCGGCAGGCCGCCGCCGAACTCGTACAGCGATTCGGTGAGGCTCGCACCCCGTCGCCTGGCCGTGCCCGGCCCGGTCCAACCGATCTGTGCGCGCGAAGAGAGCAGGTCATCCCAACGGGTCGAGGGCACGGTCGCCATAACGTTTCGTCCTCCCAAGCGACGGCATTATAGGCGCACGAGGACGAGACGCGACCCGAGCCTCCGGCTCCGAACGGCTACCGCAGCCGCCCGGCAACGGCCGGCGCCTCGACCACGTGGTCCCAGGCGAAGATCGGGCTCCAGCGCGTGCTCGGCCGATCGTCCAGGCGATCCATCACCGCCGACCCGATCACCGAGCCGAACTTGAAGCCGTGGCCCGACCCCCCAGTCGCCACCAGCAGGCGAGCGTCGCGCGGGTGGAAGTCGATCAGGAAGTCGCTGGTCGGGGAGAGGTTGTACATGCAGCTCTCGGCGCGCAGAGGCGCCGCGTCCGGATCGATCCCGAGATGATCCCGCAGGAACGCCCGCATGTCGTCCACAAATCCGGCCGGCGTCGTCATCCGATCGAAGTCCGGCGACTCCACGGCCGGGCTCTGGGTGTGGTGCGCGATCTTGAACGGGTCCGACTTCCAGGCCGGAAAACCGTAGACGCCGTCGTCCGAGCAGCCCCAGGCCGGGAAACCCGGCGAGCGTAACGCGTCCGGCACCTCGGCCAGGTACATGATCCCCTGCTGGGTCTGGGTCAGCACGTCCCCGAGCTCCGGCAGCAGCCGCTTCGTCCAGCCGCCCAGCGCCAGCACCGCCCGCTCGCCCCTGAAGCGCTCGGCGCCGGCCGTCGCCACGACCACGCTCGGGCCGTCCAGGTCGATCGCGACGATCTCGCGCTCCGGCAGGATCACGGCCCCCGCCCGCTCGGCGACGACGCGCAGCGCCTCGATGCAGGCGCTGGCCCGCACGAACCCGGCGTCGCGCTCCAGGATGGCGCGCTTCGCGAGGAGGAACTGGGGGAACCGAGCCCGCATCGCGGCCTGATCCAGCAGCTCGACGTCCGCGCCGATCTGCCGGCTGACGGCCTCCAGCGCGTCGAGGTGCGGCTGCTCGTCCAACGCCGTGTACGCCAGGTTCCCGACCGCCAGGTACAGCTCGGCGCCGGTCTCGCGCTCGATCTGACGCCAGCCGGTCATCGCCTCGCGGGCCAGGGCGGCGTAATGCGGCTCGGTGTAGGTCGAGCGGATCTTCCTCGATGGGCCATAAGATGCCGCGACCGGGTTCGGCAGCGGCCCCCGCTCGATCACGGCGACCGTCCGGCCGCGCCGGGCGGCCTCGGCGGCGGTCCCCAGCCCGAAGGCGCCCCCGCCGACGACGAGGAGGTCGAACGCTTCGGTCGTTGAGGCGGTGGGCATGGTCAGCGGCTCCGAGCAGAGATCGCGACCCAGCCCCGCACGAGGCGCGTCGCGGGCGCCGGCATGATACACGCCGACGCCCGCGCGCATGGCCGCCCGGGCGGCGCGGCCGCTAGCAGCCGGTGCCTCCAACCGCCCGGCAGGCGTTCAGCCGACCGTGGATCCAGAACCTGCCCGTCCCGCCGATCCTGTCGGCCGTGCTCTGCAGGTGCGCTCGGACGCAGGCATTGTCGCCAGCGCCGCAGAGCCCGGCCGACCAGATGAGTCCGGCCACGCCGGCCACGTGCGGCGAGGCCATCGACGTCCCGTCGAGGCTGGCGTACTTCGGGCCCGTCGGGAAGTACACGCTGCCGTGGTCGGTCGCGGTCGAGAGGATGCTGGCGCCGGGCGCGGCGAGGCTCACCCAGTTCGACCCGTAGTTCGAGAAGCCGGCGCGGGCGTCGCGCCGGTCCGTCGCCGCGACGGCGATGACGTTCGGATACGCCGCCGGGTAGAAGCCCCAGTTCTGCCCGTCGTTCCCGGCCGCGCCGACCAGCACGACGCCCCTCCCCCACGCGTAATCGACGGCGTCGCGGACGGTGTCCGAGGGCGAATACGATCCGAGGCTCAGGTTGATGACCTTCGCCCCGTTGTCGGCCGCCCAGACGATGCCGCCCGCCACGCCCGACCACGGCCCGGATCCGTCGTTGCCGAGCACCTTGACGTTGTAGAGCGAGCACGAGGGACAGGTGCCGGCGACGCCGATGCCGTTATCCGTGCTCGCGCCGGCCGAGCCGGCGACGTGCGTCCCGTGGCCGAACAGGTCATCCGCGGCGTCGCTGTCCGCCACGGGATCGGTGAAGTTCTGGGTCTTCACCACCTTCGCGTTCGTGCCCAGCGGCAGATCCTCGTGGCTGCGGTCGATGCCGGAGTCGAGGATGGCGATCGCGACGCCGCTGTTGCCGAGCGTCTTCTGCCAGGCGCCGGAGGCGTCGATGTCGGCGTCGCGCCGACCACCGCCGCCACCGGAGTTCTCGTACTGCCACTGCGACGAGTAGCGCGGATCGTTCGGCGTGAAGCCGAGCGCGTAATACAGGCCGTTGACTTCCGCGTACGCGACGTTCGGGTTCGCCCGGTACCCGGCTGCCCGGCTCCGCTCCTGCCCCGGTGGCACGGCGACGACCCGGGCGCCGAGCTGCGCGATCTGCCGCTTCTCCTGGCCGTTGTTCTGCCGATGGGCCTCGGCGATGGCCTGGCCCGACGCACCCGGCTTGAACTTGACGATGACCTCGCCGTCGACGATCTCGACGGGCTCCTGCCCGGGCCGGCCCAGCTCCGGGCGCGACTGCGCGGACGCCGGCGCGGCCGGCAGGACCGTCGCCAGTATCAGGCCGATGACGCCGACGAACACCGGCCAGCCCCGAGCCGCTCGTCGTGACCACGATCCCATGATCTGGCCGGGGTGAGCGGAGTATACCGAGGCGTCGTCGTCGTTGAGAACCCGTCTCCAAAACTCGGCAAGCGCGCGGCGGTACGCGTCGAGCGACGCTGAGGGACGCGGTATACTGCGTCGAGGAGTCGAGGGAGGGCCGATCACGATGGCCATCGAGACCAGGGCGACGCTGGAGACCGACGATCCCGAGATCTGGTCGCTCCTCCAGCGCGACCACACCCGCCACAACCAGACCCTGAACTTCATCGCCAGCGAGAACTATGCCTCGCCGGCCGTCCTCCAGGCGCTCGCCTCGCACCTCAACGCAAAGTACGCCGAGGGGTACCCGAAGGGCCGCTACTACCAGGGCGTCGTCTACGCCGACGACATCGAGACCCTGGCGATCGAGCGTGCGAAGCAGTTGTTCGGCGCCGAGCACGCCAACGTCCAGCCGCACTCCGGCAGCACCGCCAACATGGCCGCCTACTACGCCACCCTGGAGCTGGGCGACACCATCCTCGGGATGGATCTGAGCCACGGCGGCCACCTGACGCACGGCAGCCCGGTCAGCTTCTCCGGCAAGCAGTTCCACTTCGCCGCCTACCAGGTCGACCCCGAGACCCACCTGATCGACTACGATCAGGTGGCCTCACTCGCCCGCGAGCACCAGCCGAAGATGATCGTGGCGGGCGCCTCGGCCTACCCGCGGATCATCGACTGGGCGCGCTTCCGCGCGATCGCCGACGAGGTCGGGGCGCTGTTCATGGCCGACATGGCCCACATCGCCGGGCTGGTGGCGGCCGGCGTCCACCCGAGCCCGGTCCCGTACGCCGACATCGTGACCACCACGACCCACAAGTCGCTGCGCGGCCCCAGAGGCGGCTTGATCCTCTCGAAGGCGAAGCACGCCCGCGCGATCGACCGCGCCGTCTTCCCGATGCTCCAGGGCGGTCCGATCCTCGGGGCTGTCGCCGCGCGCGCGATCTGCTTCCACGAGGCGATGCAGCCCGAGTTCCGCACCTACAGCGAGCAGGTCGTCAAGAACGCCGCCACCCTGGCCGGCGAGATGTGGGACCAGGGCCTCAGCCTGGTCTCCGGCGGGACGGACAACCACCTGCTGGTCCTGAGCCTGCTGGACCGCGCGTACACCGGCGCGAAGCTGGCCGAGGCGCTCGAGGCGGTCGGGATCATCACCAGCAAGTCGACGGTCCCCGGCGAGACGCGCTCGCCGCGCCAGACCAGCGGCGTGCGGTTCGGGACGCCGGCGCTGACGACCCGTGGCGCCACCGAGGAGCAGATGCGCCAGGTGGCCCGAGCGGTGGCCCGGATCGCCTCCGACCCCGACGACACCGTGCGGCAAAACGAGATCCGCGCCGAGATGCGATCGATCGCGGACAGCCTCGAGCAGATCTGAGGCTGGCGGGGAGACCGGCGGTTGGAGCCGCGCGATCATCCTCAGCCAGAGAACGGCGAGGCTGATGCGCTGGTACCGTCGATCGCGGGGACGGCGGCCGGCATCATCCGCCGGCCGCCCGACGCGCGGATCGTCTTCGCTCACCCGAGCGAGCGCGAGCTGGCCCGGATCTTCGACTTCTTCCGCATCCCCTGGCGCTACGAGCCGGACTCGTTCGTGCTCAAGGCGAAGGGCGAGCGGGTCCTGGAGATGTTCAGCCCGGACTTCTACCTGCCGGAGCTGGATCTCTACCTGGAGCTGACGACGCTGCGGCAGCGGCTGGTCACCAAGAAGAATCGCAAGCTGCGCCTGCTCCGCGAGCTGTATCCGGACGTCAACGTTCGGCTGCTCTATCGGAAAGATTATCAAGAACTGCTGGCGAAGTACGGGTTCGGGCCGGACGAGGTGCTCTCGCCGGAGGTCGAAGCGTTCCGGGCCGAGGCCGGCGCCGACCAGATCCTGTTCAGCCAGGCCGAGATCGCGTCCATGGTTCGTCGCCTGGGCGAGACGATCACCCTGGACTACGCCGGGCGCCCGCCCGTCCTGGTGGGCGTCCTCAAGGGCGTCTCGTTCTTCCTGGCCGACCTGATCCGCCAGGTCGACCTGCCGGTCGAGATTGACTTCATGGCGGTCTCGGCGCTCGGGACGGGCGGGGCCGTCCGGATCGTCAAGGACCTGGACGTGGACATCCAGGGTCGGCAGGTGCTCCTGGTCGAGGACATCGTCGACACCGGGATGACGCTGCGCTACATCCTGGGGCACCTGGAGCGCTGGCAGCCGGCCGGCCTGGAGGTCTGCGCGCTGTTCGACAAGCGGACGCGCCGCCTGGCGGACGTACCGATCCGGTACGTCGGCTTCGAGCTGGCCGACGAGTTCGTCGTCGGCTACGGCCTGGACTACCACCAGCGGTACCGCAACCTGCCGTTCGTCGCCCGCCTGCGTCCCGAGCGCTACCGCCCGGACCCTTCAGCCTGACGGCACGGCCATCGCGAACCGAGCCGACTCACGATGCGGGTGCTGGCATGACCGCGAGCGTCTGGTATGCTTGCTCTAGCATGCCAGGAGACCACACCAATGGCACAGCCGACCACGAATGTGAAGGTCACGGGCGCGGTTGATGAGGCTCCCACCCCTCGGGATGACCAGGATCTGCCTGAGGTCTCAGCCCGTGTGTGGACCAGGCTTGGCGAAGGCGGCAGGGTCGTCATCCCGGCCGAGATCCGACGTTTGCTCGGGGTGAAGGAGGGCGACCGGATCTTGCTGCTGGTCGAGGACGGCGAGCTGCACGTCATCACGGTGAGCCAGGGGATCAAACGTGCCCAGGAGCTCGCGAGGCCATACATTCGCCCCGGCGTATCCATGGCCGACGAGCTGATCGCCGAGCGGCAGGCAGAGGTCGCGCGCGAGGAGGAGCGCGAGTGGGAAGCGGCACACGCCGCGGAAGCTACTCGTGACTAGCGTCCTGGATGCCTCGGCGGTTCTGGCCGTCGTGTTTCAGGAGCCAGGACGCGAGCGCGTCGACCGTGCGATCGACGAGGGGGCGTTCATCCTTTCGGTGAACCTTGCCGAAGTCGTCACCAGGATGGCGAGCGGCGGCATGAGCGAAGCCCGTATCAGGGCCATCCTGAGCACCATTCGCGCGACCGTCGTGCCATTCGACGAGGAGCTGGCGTACCGGGCCGGCCTGCTCCGCTCGGCGACCCGCTCGGCCGGGCTCTCGCTCGGCGACCGCGCCTGCCTCGCGCTCGCCGAGCGCCTCGGTGTTCCAGCCCTGACCACCGACCGCATCTGGGGCGCGCTCCAGCTTGGCATCCAGATCGAGGTGATCCGCTGACCACCTATGAGCCGCCAACCCGCGTGGGGTGGCGAACGTGAGCGCCCGGGGCGGCCGGCGGCCGCCGGCCGCCGGCGGTGCTATGATCGTCCCATGAAGAGGGCGTCTGAGACCGACACCACCCGCGTCACCATTACCTTGCCGACGCCACTGGTCCGTGAGCTTGACGAGCGGCTTGTCGACGGCGACGCCGATCGCGGCACGGCGATTCGTCGGCTGATCGAGGCCGCGCTGCGTGACCTCGCAATGCGGGAACATCGGGAACGCCAGGAGCAGGAGGACGTCGAGCAATACATCCGTGGATGGCGCGAGCAGCCACCCGCTGAGGAGGAGTTCGGGTGGACGACGAGTCCGGCGATGCTGGAGCATCTGGCCGAGATTCCCTGGGAGTCAGACGCGGCGCCGTCTGGTGGGCCGACCTCCCGAGCCCGTGGGGACGTTGACCAGTCCTCCTGATTGCGCGAGACACCGCGTACACGGTCTGGTCCAGTTTCGCCGTTGCACCCCTGACTACACGCATCCGGCGCATCCCCACCTGCGTACTGCTCGACCCCGACCCTGATCCGGTCATGGACCTCTGCGTGGTGAGCCTGGATCACATTCAGGTGATTCCAGCTACCCGGCTGGTAGATCCGGTCGGGCCACTTTCCAGCACGCAGATGGCTGAGGTCGATCTCGCGCTCCATTTCGCGCTCGGCATCGAAGTTTGCCCGACCCGCTGACCGCCGAACGTGGCACCATGCCCTCCGGGCGCGCCGCGATGCGCACGTGTCGTGGCGCCGTGGGAGGTGCGAGATGTCGGATCGTGGGGCAGGGCAGGACGCGGGATCGAAGCCGACGGTGCTCATCACCGGGGCCAGCGGCCTGATCGGGCGGCTGACCCGCCAGCACCTCGGCGACAGGTACGACTTCAGGGCCGTCAACCGCCGCCCCGTCGACGGCATCCCCTGCCTCCAGGCCGACATCGCGGACCTCGAGGCGATCCGGCCGGCCTTCCAGGGCATCGCGACCGTCCTCCACCTCGCCGCCTACACCGAGGACGTCCAGGACTGGGATGGCACCATGCGCGTCACCGTCCAGGGCACCCTCAACGTCTTCCGCGCCGCCCAGGCCGTCGGAGTCAAGAAGGTCGTCTTCGTCAGCAGCGGCAGCACCATGTGCGCCTACGAGTGGGATGACGGCTCGCCGTACGGCATGATGGCGCGCGGCGAGTACGACCGCGTCCCGGACTCGTGGCCGATGATCGACCACACCTGGCCAGCCCGCCCGGACAGCCCGTACGCCGTCGGCAAGCTGTTCGGCGAGGCCTGCGGGCGATACTTCGCGGATCGCTTCGGCATCTCGGTGCTGGTGATTCGCCTCGGCGCCGTGCTGGACACCGACCGCCCGAAGCTGCGACGCCACTACCCCGGCTACCTCAGCCAGTCGGACGCCGTCGACCTGATCGACCGCTGCCTGAGCGCGCCGCTCGCACTTCGCTACGAGGTGTTCGACGTGATCTCGGAGAACCGCTGGCGCTGGCGCGACACCAGCTACGCGAAGCGCCTGTTCGGCTGGCACCCGACCGGCCGCTCCGACGCGTTCACGCTCGATCCGTAAGCGCTCAGAGCGGGCGCCTGCTCGCGCTGACAAGGTCCACCAGGTGAGCAGGCTCCCGTTCGAGGAACGTCCGGCTTCAAACGTCGGCGTGGTCAGTCGGCGAGCGGGATCTGGACGGTGATGCGCGGCACGTCGCTGACGACCCGCGTCGTGTGGCCGCCGCCGGTGGTGTCCTCCGCCAGGTTCACGTCACCAGGCTTCAAACGGTAGGTCGTCCCATCCTTCAGCCCGATCTCGCCCTCGCCGGCCAGCGTGATGACGTACTGCCGACGAGGCGCGGGATGCCAATCGCTGAAGTGCCCGGGCGGGGACGAGTTGAACGACGCTCGGGCGGCGTTCTGCGGCCCCGGCAGATCCGGCAGTCCCGTCACGTCGCGCTCCTCAATGTGCGTCTCACCATCGTCGCCGGTGTACAGTCGGATGAACTTCATCGTGCCTCCCACGCCCACCATTGTAGCGCCGACCTCGCAGGCGACCGGCCCGGCGCCTTGCGACCGCGATGCGCCACACGATTGCGCCGCGCGCCGCCGTGGAGAGGTATCGGAGCAATCCTACGTTCGGGGGCGGAGGTTCTCGCGGCGCAGGTTCAGGTACCCGTTGCCGTACGGCCGGAACTCGATCCCGTTCGAGATGCCGTACAGCCGGCGCGGCTGCACCACCGGGATCCACGGCAGGTGCTCCAGCGCGATCTCGTTCATCCGCCGGTAGCTCCGCAGCCGCAGCTCCTGATCCAGCGAGTAGCGGGCCTCCTCGCCCAGCTTCTCCCACTCCGGGTGCCGCCAGTACGCCTGCGTGCCGCCCGGCCCCAGCAGCCGGTACATCATGCCGTCCGGATCCAGCACCGTGCTGGCCGGATCGGACCACCAGAGCCCCTTGAACGTCCTGTCGCGCGTCTTCTCGGCGCGCGTCGAGATCTCGATCAGTTCGAGCCTGCTGTTGATCCCGACCTTGCGCCACATCTCATCCACGATCTCGGCCATCTGGCGGTCGCCCACCAGGTACCCCTGGGTCGTCTCCAGCACGATCGGCTCGCCGCGGTAGCCGGCCGCCTGGAGGCGCTGCTTCGCCCGCTCCGGGCTGTACTCCAGCGGCGGCAGGGTCGCGTCGAACCCGAAGTCGCCCTGCGCGATCAGGCCGTTCGGCACCACGCCCTGCCCACGGTGGACCGTTCGGATGATTGCCTCGCGGTCGATCGCCAGCGAGAGCGCCTGCTTGACCAGCGGGTTGTCGAGCGGCGGCACCGTCGAGTTAATCGCCAGCACGTGCAGCCCGTTGAACAGCGCCCCGTCCACTCGCGCCCGGCCGCTCCGATTGATCACGTCGATCTGATCGGCCGGGACGCTCGTGACCAGGTCGGCCTCCCCGGCCATCAGCGCGGCGATCCGCGGGGGGGTCTCGGGGCGGGGCCGGAACACGGCCCGCTCAAAGTTCGGCGGGCCGCCCCAGTAGCCGTCAAAGCGCTCCAGCACCAGCCGGTCGTCTTTCGACCAGGAAGCGTAGCGGAACGGGCCGGTCCCGATCGGCTGCTGCCGGAACCCCTCCGGACCGACCCGCTCGAAGTAGGCGCGCGGCATGATCTGGCCGCCGTAGAACGCCAGCCGGGCCGGCAACAGCGCATCCGGCTGCCGGGTGACGAACGCTACTGTCAGCGGATCGGGCGTTTCGATGCGCTCAACGGTCGAGAAGACGGTCGCGACGCTCGTCTTCGCGCTCGGGTCGTAGGTCCGCTCGATCGAGAACTTCACGTCGTCAGAGGTCAGCAGGTCGCCGTTGTGGAACCTCACGTTCGGCCGGAGCTTCAGTTCCCAGCGGCGCTCCTGGACCTTCCACTCGGTCGCGAGCATCGGCCGGATCATCGACTGATCCTCGTTGCGGAAGGTCAGGTTGTCGAAGAGCGTGAAGGTGGCGTTCACGTCCGTGGCGAACGTCGAGAGGTGCGGGTCGAGCGTCGTGACGTCCGCGCCTTGCAGCACGAGCAGCTCGCGCCGGGCCGCGTCGCCCGGCTTCGCGCCCGGCGCCGTCTGCGCCTGCCCAGACGGCACGCTCGTCGGCTTCGCCTCGGCGCCGGGCGTCGCGGCGCTGGTGGGTCGGACGGCGCCGGCCGGGGCCGCCGTCGGCAGCGCCGTCGGCATCAGCGTCGGCACGCCCTTCGACGCTGGCGGTGACTGGCCGACGCCGCACGCGCCGAGCAGGCCGGCGACGAGGAGGGCGCCGCCGGCCGGAAGCGTCCTCAGCAACTGTCGCCTGGTAAAAGTACGCACCGCACAGGGCTCCTGGCCCGGACGCCACAGTATAGTGCGCCAGGCTGACGCGCGGGTCGTCAGGGCCCGTCGGCGGCCCGCTCCGCCGCGTCTGCCGCCCGCCAGTCGCCGCTCGCGCGGAGGATCTCGGCCAGGCGGTGCGCGATCGTTCGCGCCCGCTCCGCCGTCTCCGGAAGGATCCCGCCGATCTTGACCGTCGCCTCCAGGTCGTCCTCGTCCACCACCGCCACGTAGCCACCGGGCAGCCGCACGACGTCCACTTCGAGGTCGACGTAGCGCACGCCCCGATCGTCGATCTCGGCCGGGGTCTGGACGTTGAACAGCTCGCCGATCAGCGTGCCGTCTCGACGGAAGTAAGCCCGGCGCAGCACCCAGCCGCCTTTCGGCACCTCGATCGTGCCCCAGTCGCCGGCCAGCTTCGGCGCGTGCAGGCTGTCGTAGCTGCCGCCGGGCGAGAACGTCCGCTCCACCGTCAGCAGCTCGCCGTCCCAGGACGTCACGGTCCCGCGCATCGTGATCGTACGCAGCCACGGCTTGGCATGCACGATCGACACCGGCGCGCCCGGCACGAGGGTGGGACCTCGGTACCACGGCGGCGCCTGCTGCCGCCCGGACCGGTCCGGTGGGCCGCGCCTCGGTCGCTTGCTCATCGTCCGATCACGCTCTGCCTGCTCCGCTCTGCCGCTGATCCCTGCACCCCATGGGCCACGGTCAATCGGCGGTGGCCGGCGACACGCTCAGCCCCGCCGCGTCCGGTACAGGATCGCGGCGGCGCCGGCCAGCACGCACCAGGTCAAGATCGCGCCGATGGTGACCAGCAGCCAGCGGTCCTCGTCGAAGAACATCCGCAGCGCGTTCCCGACCCGATCCAGCCAGAGGTCGGACCCCGAGACGACCACCAGCTGGACGGGCAGGTCGACGCGCTGGGTGGTCGTGTTGAACTGACTGCTCTCGGTCAGGCGCGGAGCGGTGACCTGGCCGGCGATCCGCCCGTCCAGCACACTCCCAGCCGGCGGCAGGCCGCTCGGCGCCTGGAACGTGGCCGGCACGACCGTCTCCTGGTTCGCGCGCCCCTGCCCCCGACGCTCTACGATCGTGATCGTCTCGCCCCAGCCCTGGGAGCGCGGCGCCGTCACCCCGAACGTGCCCTCGGTCCCCTCCAGCGGCTGTGTCAGCGTCAGCTCCAGGCCCGGCGTCGCCCACAGCCCGCTGACCGAGCGCCCGGTCTGCAGATACCAGGTCGACGCCATGCCCGGCGCGACCTTCAGGCGAGGCGTCTCGCCGGAGGTCGCATCCACGATCGGGCCGGCCGGCCGCCCCTCCAGGTACAGCCCGAGCGGGTTGACGACGAACAGCGCCAGCAGGGCCACTGGTAGCACGATCATGAACAGGACGACGCCGACGACGAGGAGCGGGCCGGGCGTGCCCTTCCCCGCCGTAGGACGGACCACGTCTTCGTGGATACCCTCTGGCGCCGGCTCGGATGCAGCGTCGACACGCCCATCCAGCGGCACGGGGCTCGGGAGCCGGATCACCCGACCGTCCGTGCGGTCGGGAGGCGACGGGGGAGGCGGCGCGGGGGCCGGTAGCGGCTCGGTCGGCGCACGCATCCGCCGGGCCTCCGCGAGGGCCGCCTCGGCGCTCGCATCGTCGCCGAGGTGCCGGTACGCCTCGCCCAGGCGCTCGAAGAGCTCCGGCGAGCGCACGCCGGCCCTGACGTTCAGCTCGTACAGCTCGGCCGCCTCCTCGTAGAGGCCGCGCCGGGCGAAGATCGCCGCCAGCCGCTCGCGCGCGACGATCTTCTCGTCCCTGGTGCCGTCGCGCAGGGCCGAGAGGCAGTACTGCGCCTCCTCGTCCTCGTTGCGAAACGTCAGCGGCGCCATCGCTGGCAGACCTCCCGGCGCTCGGTCGAGCCCCGGTGACTCTAGCGCGCCGCGACCCCGGCGTCCAGGCTCCCGCGCGGCGAGATCGCCGGCAACGGCATGCTTCCTGCCTTTCGGGGCGGCGTGGTCGTGTCTGGATCGTCGGTAGGTCGGGACTCGCGGAGCAAGGCGGCCGAGGTTGTCGAGCGGGCGCCTCGCACGCGGTGGCAGGCGCTCGCCCGGGAGGCCCGGCGCGCCGAACGGCAGCTCTTCGGTCGGGCCGGCTGGGCGCGGGTGCTCCGCAACACCGTCGTGGGCTTCGTGACGCAGGCCGGCACGCGGATGGCGGCGGCCCTCTCCTACTACGCCCTGCTCGCGGCCGGCCCGATGCTCGTCCTGACGATCGCGCTCGGCGGGCTGCTGCTGGGCGAGGAGCCCACGCGCGAGCTGGTCACGATCACGCTGTCGCGGCTGCTGCCGCCGAGCGCGACCATCGCCACGTCGCTGGCCGAGGGCGTCGTGCGCCAGTCCCCGCCCACGACCGGCCTGGCGATCATCACCGGGCTGGTCTCGCTGATCGGGTTCACGCGGGCGCTGGCGACCAGTCTCAACGTCACGATGAACGAGATCGGCTCCGAGCCGATCCAGCGCACCGTCCGGCTGGTGCCGCTGCTCTACCTCGCCGTGCTCGGGCTGATCTGGGGATCGTGGTTCTTCGAGCTGCTGGCGCGCCTGGCCGAGTCGAGCATCCTGGAGGGCCTGGTCCCGCGCCCGGGGCTGATCCTCGGCGGGATCGCGCCGCTCTGCCTCGCCGTCGTCCACTTCACGATCATCCTGGCGGTCGTGCCGCGCGCCCGGCTGACGCCGCTCGAGATCGTCGTGCCGGCCGGGGTCGGCGCCGTCTTATGGGAGCTGGCGCGCAACCTGTTCGGCTCGCTGGTCGGCACCGACAGCTACTACTTGCAGCTGTTCGGCCCGCTCGGCGGGGTGGTGGCGCTCCTGGGCTGGATCTACGTCAGCTCGGCGATCCTGGTGCTGACCGGCCAGCTCACCTGGGCGTTCGCGATGGAGCGGCGCGGACGTGGCCTGCTGGCCCGGCGCGCCCCGCGACAGGCCGGCCTCGATACCTGGGCGGAGCCGTTCGAGCAGGACAACGCCGTCAACGAGGCCCACCAGGTGTGAGGGGAGAGGTCAGGCGGCGTCGCGGGTGGCCGCCGACCGCCGCAGCGGCAGGGTGACCCGAAACGTCGCTCCCCCGCCCGGCGTCTCGAATGCCTCGATCGTGCCGCCGTGCGCCTCTACGATTCGCCGGCTGATGTAGAGGCCCAGGCCGGTCCCCTCGATGCCCGTGTCCACCGCCGTGGGCGTCCGACTGAACGGCGCGAACAGCCGATCGTGCTCGTCGGCCGGCACGCCGATGCCGCGATCGACCACGTCCAGGACCGCCCGGTCCGCCTCGCTCCGCACGACGACCTCGACGAGCCCGCCGGCCGGGCTGTAGTTGACGGCGTTCGAGAGCAGGTTGGCGACCACCTGTTCGAGGCGCGCCTCGTCCCCCTCCGCGACGACGGGCGCCTGCTCCGCGCGCAGCACGATCTGGTGGGCCGTCTCCTCCGGCAGCATGTCGCGCTCGCGGGCCGCGGCCATCCGCGCCAGCAGCACCAGATCCACGGGCTCCCAGGCCAGCATCAGGCGCCCGGTATCGATCCGCGAGACGTCCAGCAGGCTGCCGATCAGCCGCGAGAGCCGGGCCGTCTGCGCCCGGATCGTGCCGACGTGCCGGGCCAGCCGCGCCTCGTCCCGCGGCCCATGCTCGACCAGCCGCTCGATCATCTGGGCCGCAAGCCCCAGCGAGGTCAGCGGGGTCTTGAGCTCGTGGCTGGCGGTCGAGAGCAGCTCGTCCTTCTCGCGCTCGGCCCGCTGCCGGGTCAGCACGACCTCGGTCGTCTCCAGCACGATGCTGAGGATCGCGTCCGGCTGGCCGGCCTCGTCGTCGAGCCGCGCGACGACCTGGGTGAAGTAGCGCGTCGTCGTCGGCTCGCCGGGGCCGGCGTCGAGCTCCCAAGCCTGGTCCGCGAGCACCGCCTGCTCGCCGCTCGCGTACACCCGATCGAACAGCGCGCGCTGGCCATCCGCCACGGGATTCGGGAAGGCCTCGGCGATACCCCGCCCGAGCATCGGCGCGTCCGGCCGGAGCGCCTGGTAGCGGGCGTTCAGCGTCTCGTGGCGGTACTCCCACCCGCGCAGGATGGCGATGGCGACCGGGGCCGACGCGATCACCTCCTCCAGGAAGCGTCGGCGGCGCTCGCTCTCGGCGCTGACGCGCTCCAGATCCCGCGCCGTCGCCTCAGCCCGGGCGGTCGCCGCGCGCTGGCGCTGGTACAGCTCGGCCTGACGGCCGCCGAGGTTCCAGGCGATGGCGCCGGCCAGCGTCAGGGCGAGCCCGAGGATCACGATGCCCAGGGCCGTCTGGCGGCGCACCACGTCGAACGCGACGACGGTCGGCTGCGCCACGACGATGCCCCAGCCAGGCTCGGCGACCGGCGCGTACGCGACGATCGCGTCCGTGCCGTCCGGCTCGGAGACGATCAGGCTGCCGACGTCGCCGCGCAGCGCCGCGTCGACGGCCGGGCTGCCTCTCAACGACGCCAGGTTCGCACCCGGCCCGGCATCCGGCGAGGCGAACAGCAGCCCTTCGGCGTCCACCAGGGTGATGCGGACGCTGGCGTCCTGGCGCAGCCCCCGCAGCTCCGACGCCAGCCGGCTCGTCGAGAGCGAGACGATGATCGCGCCGCGCCCGACCTCCAGGTCGACCGGGACGGCCAGCACGACGGTAGGGTTGCCGGTCCGGCGGTTCAAGACGGCCGGGCTGACGACGGCCCGCCCGCTCCGGATCGCCTCCTGGAAGTACGGCCGGTCGCCGACGTTCAGCGTCCCGGGGAGCGCGCCGGTGCTGACGATGTTCCAGCCGTCCGGCGCCGCCAGTCCCCAGCCCTCCCAGTCCGGGTTCTCGGCCAGGATCGACTCGTACGTCTCCTGAAGACCCGGCGGGCGCGTCGAGACCATCAAGTACGGCACCCGGGCCAGCGACCGGACGGTCGAGAGGTTGCCTTCGACGAACGCCGTCGCGGTCAGCGCACCGGCCTGGGCCAGGGCGATCCGCTCCTCGGCGACCCGCGCCTCGGCGAGCACCTTGCCCTGGACGATCCCGAAGACGACCAGCACGATCAGCGGGACGCTGGCGAGGGCGACGATCCCGATGACCTGCCGGCGCTGATTCGGGGCACGCGACGCCCGCTCCGGTGTCAGCGCCGCTTCATCGCGGCCGGGCGCGTCGTGCATGGTCGGCAGAGGATACAGCGCGACGCGGCCTCGCTGCCCGACCCCATCTTGACGGTCCGGCATAGCGACGGATATGGTCCGAGCCGTACCCGTCTCATCGCTCCGAG
>Ga0075420_100000635_pt1 | contig 28268 bp, 29 predicted proteins | sample SoiMetdeltSBSDD4_FD_75296 | JGI IMG/M metagenome (GOLD analysis project Ga0075420, IMG submission 75296) | Bulk soil microbial communities from a Populus tree surrounding site in Tennessee, USA - Soil MetaG P. deltoides SBSDD4 | ecosystem: Environmental > Terrestrial > Soil > Tree plantation...
GCGGTGTCGGAGTGCCAGATGCCGCCGAAATTGTGCCGCTCGTGCTCGAGCTTCTTGACCTCGATCACCTCGGGAAAACCCTCGATTCCCTGCACGAAGGGATACTCGATCGGCTTGCCCATGCGGCGTGCGAACGCGATGAACTGCGCCGGGTCGAGCTTCTGGTCGCGGAAGAAGATGACCTGATGCTCGAGGAATGCCTGTCTTATTTCTTTTTCAGAAAAGCTCTTGGAAAGATCGACCCCAAGGATCTCGGCGCCCAGCGCTCCGGCGATGCGCCTGACCCGCACTTAGAACGTCCCCGGGTACTGGCCGCCGTCCATGAGGAGATTCTGGCCGGTGATGAAGCCGGCCTGCGCGCTGCAAAGATAGGCGCAGGCGTCGCCGAACTCCTCGATGGTGCCGAAGCGGCCGGCGGGATTGGCGTCGGTGCGCAGCTTGCGCAGCTCGGCGGCGGTCTTGCCGGTCTTCCGGGCGTTGAATTCCAGGTTCGAGCGCAGCCGGTCGGTCTCGAAGGGGCCCGGCAGCAGGTTGTTGACGGTGACGTTGTGCCGCGCCGTGGTGCGCGACACGCCGGCGATGAAGCCGGTGAGGCCGGTGCGCGCGCCGTTGGAAAGGCCGAGCTCGGCGATCGGCGCCTTGACCGCGGCCGAGGTGATGTTCACCACGCGGCCGAACTTGCGCGCCACCATGGCGTCCACCACCGCGCGGATCAGGAGGATCGGCGTGATCATGTTGGCGTCGAGGGCCTTGATCCAGGCCTCGCGGTCCCATTCGCGGAAGTCGCCCGGCGGCGGCCCGCCGGCGTTGTTCACCAGGATGTCGGGCGAGGGGCAGGCCTTGAGCGCCGCTTCGCGGCCTTCGGCGGTAGTGATGTCGCCGGCCACGGTTTTCACTTCTACCTTGAAACGAGAACGAATTTCCGAAGCAGTCTCTTCAAGAGCGTCCTTACCGCGCGCGGTGATGACGAGGTTCACACCCTCGCGCGCGAGCGCCAGGGCGCAGCCTTTGCCGAGGCCCTTCGATGCCGCGCATACGAGCGCGGTCTTGCCGCGTATCCCGAGATCCATGGTCAGCCTTTCTTGAGTGAGACGAGAAGCACTCCGAAGATCACCAGCACGCCGCCGAGCGCCTGCACCCACGTGAACGGCTCGTCCAGGCCGAGCGCGCTGGTGAGCGCCACGCTGACCGGCCCGAACGCGCCGATCAGCGCGAAGTGGTTGGCGCCGATGCGGTTCAGCGCCTCGGCCTGCAGAAACAGCGGCAGGACCGTGCTGAAGGTCGCCAGCACGATCGCGTAGCCCCAGACGGCGCCGGGGAGGTTCAGCGAATCCAGGGATTCAAGGAAAACAAACTGGATCACCGCCGGCACCGTGGCGACGACGGTGGAGTACGCCGTGAAGCGCATCGAGCCGACGCGCTTCACCATCTGGCTGCCGGCGACGAGGTAGATCGCGTAGCACAGCGCCGAGGCGAAGATCAGCGCCACGCCGAGCCCGAACAGCCGGTTCTGCGCGCTGATCGGGCTCGACACCACGAGGATGATTCCGGCATAGCTCAGGCCGAGGGCGACGATTTCCCGCCAGGTCGGGACCTTGCGCAGGAACAGGAACGACAGCAGCACCACCAGCGTCGGGAAGAGGTAGAGGATCAGCCGGCCGGCGCCGGCGCCGACCCACTGCAGGCCGATGAAATCGAGAAAGCTCGCCGCGTAGTAGCCGAGGAAGCCCAGCCCGACGATTCCCAGCCAGTCGCGCTGCGTGAGCCGCGGCTGCTGGTTGCGCAGCCACCAGCCGATCGCCAGGAAAAACGGCAGCGAAAGCGCCATGCGCAGGAAGAGCAGCGTGGTCGGACTGACCGGATGCGCCGCGTACGACAGCTTGATCAGGATCGGCCGCAGGGAGAACGCCAGGATGCCGGCGACCGCAAAGGCGATGCCCCAACCGCGGTACGAAGCCTCGCTCAACTAACGGCGCCTGCCGCTGCCGAGGATCGAACCGAGCACCCCGCGGATGATCTGCCGGCCGAGCTCCGAGCCGATGGCGCGGGCGGCGCTCTTGGTGACTGCTTCGACCACCGACTGGGGCTGTCTCCCCGGTGCCTTGGGCGCGGGTGCCGGAGCCGGGGCAGGAGGAGCGGAGGCCGGCTCCGAGGGCGCCGCGGTCTCCGCGGTGCGGCCCTTGAGCTTCTCGTAGGCCGATTCGCGGTCGACCGTCTTTTCGTACTTGGCGAATAACGCGGAGCTGCGCAGGATTTGTTTTCTTTCCTCGTCGGCGATCGGCCCGATGTGGCTGCCGGGCGGGACGATGAAGGCGCGCTCGACGATCGTCGGGCGACCCTGCTCGTCGAGCAGGCTGATGAGCGTCTCGCCGACGCCGAGCTCGGTGATCACCTGCTCGGCCTTGAGCTTCGGGTTGGGGCGCAGCGTCTCGGCGGCGGTCTTCACCGCTTTCTGGTCGCGCGGCGTGAAGGCGCGCAGCGCGTGCTGCACCCGGTTGCCGAGCTGCCCGAGCACGCTCTCGGGAACGTCGAGCGGGTTCTGGGTGACGAAATAGACGCCGACGCCCTTGGAGCGGATCAGGCGCACCACCTGCTCGACCTTCTCGACCAGCGCCTTCGGCGCCTCGGCGAACAGGAGGTGCGCCTCGTCGAAGAAGAACACCAGCTTCGGTTTCTCCAGGTCGCCCACTTCCGGCAGCTGCTCGAACAGCTCGGCGAGCATCCACAGCAGGAAGGTCGAGTAGAGCTTCGGCGAATTCATCAACTGGTCGGCGGCGAGCACGTTGACCACGCCCCGAGGGCCGTGAGGCGCGTCCCGCACCTGCATCAGGTCCGCGATCTCCAGCATCGGCTCGCCGAAGAACTGCGCCGCGCCCTGGTTGTCGAGCGCGAGCAACCCGCGCTGGATCGCGCCGATCGAGGCGGTGCTGACGTTGCCGTATTCGGTCTTGAATTGCGCCGCGTTGTCGCCGACGTACTGCAGCATCGCGCGCAGGTCCTTGAGGTCGAGGAGCAGCAGCCCCTGGTCGTCGGCGATCTTGAAGACCAGCCCGAGCACGCTTGCCTGCGTCTCGTTGAGACCGAGCATCCGGCCGAGCAGCAGGGGCCCCATGTCGGACACCGTAGCGCGCACCGGCAGCCCGCCCTTGCCGTAGACGTCCCAGAACGCCACCGGGCAGCCTTCGTAGGCGACGTCGCATTTCAGCTGCTTGAGCCGTTCGGCGATCTTGGCGCTCTTTCCGCCGGCTTTGGCGACGCCGGAAAAGTCGCCCTTCACGTCGGCCATGAACACCGGCACGCCGATCGCCGAGAGCCGGTGCGCGATCGCCTGCATGGTGATGGTCTTGCCGGTGCCGGTGGCGCCGGTGATCAGGCCATGCCGGTTGGCGAGCGCGGGCAGAAGGTGGAACTGGGCCTTGCCGGTCGAAGCAACGAGAAGGGGCGAGGCCATGACGGTTAAAATTATAAGCACCATGGCGGGCCACAGCCGATGGGCGAACGTAAAGCACCGCAAAGAGCGCGCGGACGCCAAGCGCGGCAAGATTTTCACGCGGCTGATCCGTGAAATCACGGTCGCCGCGCGCCTGGGCGGGGGCGATCCGGCGGGCAATCCCCGGCTGCGCCTCGCGCTGGAAAAGGCGCGCGAGCAGAACCTGCCCGGCGACAACATCCAGCGTGCGCTCCAGCGCGGCAGCGGGGAGCTCGAAGGCGCGGCCTACGAGGAGGTGCGCTACGAGGGCTACGGCGCGGGCGGCGCCGCCGTGATGCTCGATTGCCTCACCGACAACCGCACGCGTACCGTCGCCGAAGTGCGGCACGCCTTTACCAAGAACGGCGGCAACCTCGGCTCGGACGGCTCGGTGGCGTATCTCTTCAAGCACTGCGGCCAGTTCGTGTTCGCCCCGGGGACGAGCGAAGACCGCGTGATGGAGGCGGCGCTCGACGCCGGCGCCGAGGATGTGTTCAAGAACGACGACGATTCGGTGGAGCTGGTGTGCGCGCCCGCGGATTTCGCCGCGGTCAAGGCGGCGCTGGCGAAGGCCGGCCTCAAGCCCGACCTCGCCGAGATCACCATGAAGCCCACGATGGAGAACGCGCTCGCCGGCGACGAGGCGGCGCGCATGCGCCGCCTGCTCGACGCCCTCGAAGGCCTGGACGACGTGCAGGACGTCTACACCACGGCGGTGGTCGACTGACCATCGTGGTTATCTGAAGATTCTCGGCATAGATCCCGGGCTGCAGATCACCGGCTTCGGCGTCATTGAAGTACAAGGCAAGCACCTTGTTTATGTGGCGAGCGGTTGCGTGAAATCGGGCGCGGGCGACCTGGCGACGCGGCTGAAGGCGATTCTCGACGGCCTGAAGGAGGTCATCACGGCCCACGCTCCGGTCGAGGTGGCGGTCGAGAAGGTATTCGTCAATGTGAACCCCCAGTCGACGCTCGCGCTCGGGCAGGCGCGCGGCACCGCGATCTGCGCCGCGGTGCTCGCGGGGCTGCCGGTCTCCGAGTACACCGCGCTCCAGGTCAAGCAGTCGGTGGTGGGCAATGGCCACGCCGCCAAGGAGCAGGTCCAGCACATGGTGAAGCGCCTGCTCGCCCTTTCTGGCGACCCCACGCCGGACGCCGCCGATGCGCTCGCCTGCGCCATCTGCCATGCGCATGGGCGCAGCCTGGGAGGGCTGGAAACCCGGTCCCTCCGGATGCGACGGGGACGGCTCGTTTGATCGGGCGCCTGTCCGGCAAGCTCGTCGCCAAGCAGCCGCCGCAGGTGATGGTCGACGTCGGCGGTGTCGCCTACGAGCTCGACGTCCCGATGAGCACCTTCTACAGCCTGCCCGCCACCGGCGAGCCGGTAAGCCTGTACACGCACCTCGTGGTGCGCGAAGACGCGCACACGCTCTACGGCTTCGCCACGCTCGAGGAGCGCTCGGCGTTCCGGCAGCTCATCCGCATCTCCGGCGTCGGCGCGCGCACCGCGCTCGCCGTGCTTTCCGGCCTGTCGGTCGCCGATCTCGCGCACGCGATCGCGCTCCAGGAAGCGGCCCCGCTCACTCGCGTTCCCGGCATCGGCAAGAAAACCGCCGAGCGGCTGCTGCTCGAGCTAAAAGGGAAGCTCGCCGAGCCCGTCGCCACGGCGGGCGGCCGGCAGGCGTCCGACGTCGTCAACGCGCTGGTTGCCCTCGGCTACAGCGACCGGGAGGCGGCCGCTGCCGCAAAAGGGGTTCCGCCCGGCGTGTCGGTTGCGGAAGCCATCCGCGCGGCCTTGAAGGCGTTGGCCAAGAGCTGATTTGTTGTACCCGGGCAACAGGCCGCTCCGGCCTTGGTTGATGTCAGGGGCACGTCATCGAGCGCGATAGCGGCGCCTTCCCAAGGCGCGGCATGTTCAGTCCATGAAAAATAGCAAAGCGGTATTTGCGCTCCTCGGCCTTGCGGCAGTTGCCTTCGCCCTTCCGGCCGCCGCCCAGGAGGCGGGCTTTTACGGCGGCCTCTCGCTCGGGCAGACGGAGGCGAAGGACACTTGCGACAACGTAGCGGCGGGGGTTTCATGCGACGCCAAGGACACGGCGTGGAAAGTTCTCGGCGGCTATCAGTTCAATCGCCATTTCGCGCTCGAAGTCGGCTACACCGACCTTGGCGAGGTGTCGGCGCGTGCCGGCGCCGTGAACATCGGGGTCGAGGCGTCGGCGCTCGAGCTGGTCGGGGTGGGGTCGTGGCCGCTCGCGCAAGGATTCTCGGTGTACGGGAAGGTCGGGCTGTATCGGGGCGAAACCGATCTGTCGTCCAACGTGGGGGTTTCGGCCAACGAATCGAACACCGACCTCACGTTCGGCTTTGGCCTTCGCTACGACCTCAACAGGAGTGTCGGCGTACGGGCCGAATGGCAGCGCTACGGGGATGTGGGCGGTGGGGACATCGGCGGCGAGTCCGACGTGGATGTCATCAGCCTCGGGGTGATCTTCCGGTTTTGACGTTGCGTGAATACAACAGGCGGCTTTTTTTTGACCTGAAAGGTCGCGGTTTCGGCCCGCTGCGGCAGATCAACGCCAGCTCGCTTCCTAAGCTGGGCTGGCGTGTCTTTACGCATGACAAAAGGAACCCTCATGACCAAGAAGTGGCTTGTTGCCATGCTCGGAGCGGCCGCGATGGCAGCGTCGGCCGGCGCCCTGGCTCAACAGAATCAGACCCCGTGGTACGTCGGGCTGGACATCGGGCAGGCGGAAGTCGGCACCACGGACGACACCGCTTTCCGGCTGCTGGGCGGCTACCGGATCAACCCGAATTTCGCTGCGGAAGCGGGATGGAGCAGGCTGTTCGACACGAACGGCGCGGAAGTATCGGCGCTGGAGCTGGTCGGGGTCGGCATGTTTCCGCTCGCCCAGCAGCTTTCGATCTTCGGCAAGCTCGGGCTCGCCCGCGTCGAGGTGGAGACGCCCGGGTTCTCGGACGACCGGACCGAGCTCACCTTTGGCGTGGGATTGCAATACGACATAGCCCCCAAGATCGGTCTGCGCGCGCAATGGCAGCGTTACGACACCGAAGATGAGATCGACGTGTTGAGCGTCGGCGTCCTCTTCCGGTTCTGATCCGAAGAAGGCCCCCCTCGCCGGCCTGATTTGTCCAATTAGGACAAGTCGTTGTAGTGTGTAAGGCTGTCGGTACAACAATAACGGGGGTATTCGATGAATTACGGCGGGCTGGTGGTGGCGCTTCTGGGGCTGGTGACAGCCGCGGCCCCGGCGATGGCGCAGGAGAAGTTCCGGTCTATCTACCTCGGTGGCTCTGCGGGCGTCTCGCAGTACCACAATTTCTGCGACAACGCGGTACTCTCCGCGGCTGCCGCCGGCAACGGTCCCGTTACGTCCTGCGAGGACACTGCCAACGCTTTCCGGGGGTTTGTCGGCTATCGCTTCAACCGCAACCTGGCGCTCGAAGTCGGATACGCCGGTCTTGGCCAGGCCACCGCCCTGGCCAACGTCGGCGGCCCATTGCTTCCCGTCCGGATGAAGACCAAGGGCTGGGATTACAGCGGGATTCTGTCGTTCCAGCTTGCGGGTGACCTGTACGGTTTCGGCAGGGTCGGCGCGTACACCATGAGGGCCTGGACCGACACGTATGTTGCAAATGCGCCGACGATAACGGCGGCCGAGACGACTACCGGCTTCACCACCGGCATCGGCGCCGGCTGGGACCTCGGGTTCCTCGGGGTGCGGGCCGAGTGGATTAGATACCTCAACGTCGCCGGCGGCAAAGTCCCCGAAGACACGATCGACGTGCTGAGCGTGGGAGCGCTGTTGCGGTTCTAGGGCGGGAAGGCGGCGGCGCTCTGGCAGAATCCTCCAGCCCATGAGCGTCGAACCCGACCGCATGACCTCGGCGCGGCCCGCCTCGCCGCAGGAAGAGCAGTTCGAGCGCTCGCTCAGGCCCGCCACCCTCGCCGAGTACGTCGGCCAGGACAAGGTGCGCGGCCAGCTGGAAATCTTCATCCAGGCCGCCAAGGGAAGAAACGAAGCGCTGGATCACGTGCTGCTGTTCGGCCCGCCGGGCCTGGGCAAGACGACCCTCGCGCACATCATCGCGCGCGAGCTCGGCGTCAACCTGCGCCAGACCTCCGGCCCGGTGCTCGAGCGCCCGGGCGATCTCGCCGCGCTGCTGACCAACCTCGAGCCCAGGGACGTGCTGTTCATCGACGAGATCCACCGGCTCGCGCCGATCGTCGAGGAGATCCTGTACCCGGCGCTGGAGGACTTCCAGCTCGACATCATGATCGGCGAGGGACCGGCGGCGCGCTCGATCAAGCTCGACCTGCCGCCGTTCACGCTCGCCGGCGCCACGACGCGCGCCGGCATGCTCACCAATCCCCTGCGCGACCGCTTCGGCATCGTCGCGCGCCTGGAGTTCTACAGCCAGGGCGAGCTCGCCACCATCGTGCAGCGTTCGGCACGTCTGTTGAAAGTACAACTCGATCCGGACGGCGCCGCCGAGATTTCCCAAAGATCACGCGGCACGCCGCGCGTCGCCAACCGCCTGCTGCGGCGGGTGCGCGACTACGCGCAAGTGAAGGGCGACGGCACGGTCTCGAAGCCGGTGGCGGAGCGCGCGCTCAAGATGCTCGACGTCGACCTGCTCGGCCTCGACACGATGGACCGCAAGCTGCTGCTCGCGGTGATCGAGAAGTTCGGCGGCGGCCCGGTCGGAGTGGAGAATCTGGCGCACGCCATCGGCGAGGAGGTCGACACCATCGAGGACGTGCTCGAGCCTTACCTGATCCAGCAGGGCTACCTGCAGCGCACGCCGCGCGGCCGCATCGCGACGCTGACGGCCTACCGGCATTTCGGCATCGTCGCGCCCGCGGCGGTGAAGGATCTTCTGTCGGACGCGTGAGGGTTTCCCCTTTCCGTATCCCGGTCCGGGTCTACTACCAGGACACCGACGCCGGCGGGGTGGTGTTCCACGCGCAGTACCTCGCCTTCATGGAGCGCGCCCGCAGCGAGCTGCTGAACCAGGCCGGCATCGACCTCGCGCGCTTTTCCGACCAGCACCGGCTGCTCTTCATGGTGCATCACATCGACGTGCGCTATCACCTGCCGGCCCGGCTCAACGAGCTGCTCTCGGTCAGCGCCGAAGTGGGTAAAATGGGCCGGGCGAGCTTCGTCTTCCGCCAGCGCGTGGAACGGGCTGCCGAGCTGCTGGTCGAAGCCGACGTGACGATCGCGCTGGTCGACCGCGAGCGCATGAAGCCCGCGCGCATGCCCGCAGAGCTGGCCAAGGCGCTCCGCGCCGCACACGAACAGACTTGAAATGACCGTTACCCAAGATCTCGACATCTGGACGCTGATCATCAACGCCAGCGTGGTGGTGAAGGTGGTGATGGTGCTGCTGCTCGGGGTCTCGTTCATGTCGTGGATGTTCATCTTCCAGAAATGGTTCTCGATCCGGCGCGCCGCGTCGCAGTCGGACAAGTTCGAGCGCGAATTCTGGAGCGGCAACGATCTGAACGCGCTCTACCAGGGCGCGGTCAACCATCGCCACAGCATCGGCAGCCTCGAGCGCATCTTCGAGGCCGGGTTCCGCGAGTTCGTCAAGCTGAGAAGCGGCCAGCGCCCGGCCGATGCGAGCGACATGGTGGACGGCGCGCGGCGCGCGATGCGCGCCACCTTCCAGCGCGAAATGGACTTCCTCGAGCGCCATCTCGCGTTCCTCGCCTCGACCGGCTCGGTGAGCCCCTACGTCGGCCTGTTCGGCACGGTGTGGGGCATCATGCATTCGTTCCGCAGCCTGGCGAACGTGCAGCAGGCGACCCTCGCCCAGGTGGCGCCGGGCATCGCCGAGGCGCTGGTGGCGACCGCGATCGGGCTGTTCGCCGCCATTCCCGCGGTGGTGGCGTACAACCGCTATTCGCACGACATCGAGCGCCTCGCCAACCGCTTCGAGAGCTTCATGGAAGAGTTCTCCAACATCCTGCATCGCCAGGCCGTCCGATAGATGGTGTTGCACAGAAAACGCGGACCGATGCACGAAATAAATGTCGTGCCGTACGTCGACGTGATGCTGGTGCTGCTGGTGATCTTCATGGTCACGGCGCCGCTGGTGACCCCGGCGATCATCGACCTGCCCACCGTCGACAAGGCGAGCGCGCCGCGCATCGTGCCGCTGGAAGTGTTCGTGAAAGCCGACCAGGGGATCGTGGTGCGCCAGCGCGATGCGAGGGGCGGGATCGTCAACGAGCAGTCCCTGAGCCGCGCGCAGCTTCCCGGCTACATCAAGAGCCTGCGGACCAAGAACACCGAGCTCTCGGTGCTGATCGGCGGCGACAGGAACGCGCGCTACGAGTCGGTGCTGCAGGTGATGGACGAGCTGCGCCGGCAGGGCGTGCAGAAGGTCGGATTGCAGGTGAAGACCTCCAAATGAGCGCGCTGGCGCTGAGCGTTTTCCAGCGGCCGGAACACGCGCTCGGCCGGTCTTTCGCCCTCTCGGCCATCATCCACGTCGCGCTCGCCGCCGTGCTGTTCCTCGGTGTGCGCTGGCAAAGCCACGCGCCCGAGACCGTGACCGTCGACCTGGTCGAGTCGCCGCCACCCGCGCCGGCGCCGGTCGCGGAGGCGCCCAAGCCGCCGCCGCCCGAAATCAAGCCCGAGCCGCCGCAGGTGCGCAAGCCCGAGATCGCGCTGCCCGAGAAAAAGAAGGTGGTCAAAGAGCCGCCGAAGAAGGCGCCGCCCAAGGTTGACCCGGACTTCCAGAAGCGCTTGCGCGAGCAGGTCGCCCTCGAGCAGAAGGCGCTCGACCGGCAGAAGCAGGAGCGCGAGCTGCGCGATCTTCTCGCCCGCCAGCAGGCCGATGCCGCGCGCCAGGCCGCCGCGGCGCGCAACAAGGCGCTGAACGAGTACATCGGGCGCATCCAGGCCACGATCCGGCGCAACATCCCGCAAACCGCTATCGAAGGGATCCCGGGGAACCCGGCCGCGCTGGTTGACGTGGTGCAGCTTCCGACCGGAGAAGTCCTTTCGGTGCGCGTGCGCAAGTCGAGCGGCTACCCGCGCTATGACGAGGCGATCGAGCGGGCGATCCTGAAAGCCTCACCGCTGCCTCTGCCGCCCTCCCGCGATTTGTTTGACCGCGAGCTGAAACTTACCTTCCGTCCACTAGACAAATAGGATGGCGTCCTTGCGAGAAACAATGCGTTTTTTCCTCGGTGTGATCTTGTTCCTGTCGGCCTTTACGGCCGCGGGGCAGCTGTCGATCGAGATCACGGGGGCCGGTGCGCAGCGCACCCCGATTGCCATCGTGCCGTTCGCCGGCGACCCGGTCGGCGCGAGCCTCACGGCGGTGGTGCGCGCCGATCTCGAGAGGAGCGGCATGTTCCGCGGGCTCGAGGTGCCGCCGCTTTCGCCCCATCCCAACGAGAACACGCCGGTCAGCTACGGCGAATGGCGCTCGCGCCTCGCCGATGCGCTGGTGGTGGGCTCGGTGGCGGCGAACCCCGACGGCCGCTTCGAGGTGCGCTTTCGCCTGTACGACATCGTCAAGCAGGCGCCGCTCGGCGCGATCGCCTACCTGTTCACCAGGGACAACGCGCGCGCCGCGGGGCACCGCATCGCCGATTTCGTCTACGAGAAGCTCACCGGCGAGAAAGGCGTGTTCTCGACCCAGATCGCGTACGTGGTGAAGCGCGGCACGACCTACGAGCTGCAGATCGCCGATGCCGACGGCGAGCGCGCCCAGTACCTGCTGCGCTCCAACGAGCCGATCATCTCCCCGGTCTGGTCGCCCGAGGGCCGGCGCATCGCCTACGTGTCGTTCGAGTCGAAGAAGCCGATCGTCTACGTGCACCATCTCTCGGAAAACAAGCGCCAGGTGATCGCCAGCTTCAAGGGCTCGAACTCCGCGCCGGCGTGGTCGCCCGACGGCAAGACCATCGCGGTGGTGCTGTCGGTCGAAGGCGGCTCGCAGATCTATCTCCTCAACGCCGACGGCAGCGGCCCGCGGCGGCGCATCAGCAATTCCAATTCGATCGACACCGAGCCGCGCTACTCGAACGACGGGCGCGTCCTCTACTTCACCTCGGACCGCGGCGGCAGCCCGCAGATCTATCGCATGGCGGCGAGCGGGGGCGAGCCGCAGCGGGTGACTTTCAAGGGGAGCTATAATGTTTCACCGCGCCCGAGCCCCGACGGGCGGGTCCTCGCCTACGTGACCCGCGACGGCGGCAAGTTCCAGGTAGCGCTGCTCGATCTGTCGAACCAACAGGTGCAGGTCATTACCGACAGCGATCGCGACGAGTCGCCCAGCTTCGCGCCGAACGGCAGGATGATCCTGCTCGCCACGGTGCGCGGCGGCCGCGGCGTGCTGTCGGCCGTGTCCGCCGACGGCCGCATCCGCCAGAACCTGCCCTACGCGGGCGGCGACGTGCGCGAGCCGGCCTGGGGACCATTCACCGAATGAAAGGAGCGAAGCCAATGCGCACAATCATTGTTGCGGCGTTCAGCGCTGTCCTGGTGGCCGGCTGCGCGACGACGCCCGAAGATCAGACCGCCGCCAAGGTCGAGGATCGCAAGCCGGGCGCCAAGCCGGGCGCCGCGAGCCAAAGCGTCGATCGGCCGAAGATCGCCGCGGTCGACGTCACGAGCAAGGGCTCGGCCGCCCTCAAGGACCCCGCCAACATTCTGTCCCGGCGTTCGATCTACTACGACTACGACCGGTTCGACGTGAAAGACGAGTACCGCAGCCTGGTCGAGGCGCATGCCAAGTATCTGCGCGAGAACCCGGCGGCGCGCATGCTGATCCAGGGCAACACCGACGAGCGCGGCGGCCGCGAGTACAACGTCGGCCTCGGCCAGCGCCGCTCCGAAGGCGTCAAGCGTATGCTGATGCTGCTCGGCGCGCGCGAGAACCAGATCGAGTCGGTCAGCCTGGGCGAGGAGAAGCCGCAAGCCGAGGGCAGCAACGAGCAGGCGTGGTCCAAGAACCGGCGCAGCGACATGCTCTACGGAGGCGAGTACTGATGCGTTTCACTGCTTTCCTGCTGGCCTGGGGGCTTGCCCTCCCGGCCCTTGCCCAGGGCCTGTTCGACGACAACGAGGCGCGGCGGCGCATCGAGCGGCTGCGCCAGGATCTCGAGGCCGACCGGGAGCGCCTCGGCAGGATCGAGACGGCGGTTCAGGGCGCGACCGACCGCGGCGCGGTGCTCGAGCTCGCCTCGCAGATCGAGACCCTGCGCGGCGAGATCCAGCGCATGCGCGGCCAGCTCGAGGTGATCGGCCACGCCACCGACACCGCGGAGGCACGCCAGAAGCAGCTCTACCTCGACATCGACACCCGGCTGCGCAAGCTCGAGCAGGTGCGCGAGCAGCCCGCCGCGGCGGCGCCCGGAGCGCCGCAGGCCGCCGAGGCCGAGCCCACGCCGGGCGAGGCGAAGGCCTACCAGGCGGCGCTCGACCAGTTCAAGCTCGGCAACTATTCCCTGGCGGTGGCCGCGATGCAGGGCTTCCTCGTCACGTATCCGGGCAGCTCGCTCGCGGCGAACGCGCAGTACTGGATCGGCATGGCCTATTCCGGCCAGCGCGACTACAAGAGCGCGATCGCGGCGCAGCGCAAGCTGCTCGCCGCCTGGCCCGACAGCCCGAAAGCACCGGATGCGATGCTCAGCATCGCGAGCGCCCAGGAGACCATGGGCGACCGCGGCTCGGCGCGCAAGACGCTGGAGGAACTGATCAAGAAGTACCCGGCCAGCAGTTCCGCGACGAGCGCGAAGCAGCGGCTCGCCGCATCTGCGCCCAAGCGTTGAGCGAGCACCCGGCAGCGCTCGTTCCCTACGTTACCGGCGGGGCGTTCGTCCTCGCGTTCATCTTCGGCGCGGTGGGAAACAAGACCCATTTCTGCACCATGGGCGCGGTCTCGGACTGGATCAACATGGGCGACACCGGCCGCCTGCGCATGTGGCTGCTCGCCATCGCGGTCGCGCTGCTCGGCTCGAGCGCGCTGCACCTCGCCGGCGTGATTGATCTCACGAAGTCGATCTATCCCGGGCCGAACTTCACCTGGCTGTCCTACCTCGTCGGCGGCTTTCTCTTCGGCGTCGGCATGACGCTCGGCTCGGGCTGCGGCTCGAAGACGTTAATTCGAGTCGGCACCGGCAACCTTAAGTCATTAGTGGTCACCATCTTCCTCGGCATCGCGGCCTACATGACGCTGCGCGGCCTGCTGGGAGCGTTTCGCGTCGGCGTGCTGGAGAAGGTGGCCATTACCCTGCCGCAGGGCCAGGATTTGACGTCTTTATTGGGTTTTCATCGAGGCATTCTTGCCGCCCTCATTGGCGGCGGTCTGCTGGCGTTCATCTACTCGAGCCGGCAGTTCCGTTCGACCTTCGACTACACGCTGGGCGGCGTGGTGACGGGGCTCGTCGTGGTCGGCGGCTGGTACGTGAGCGGGCACGTCGGCCACGTTGCGGAGGACCCGAACACCCTGCAAGAGGCGTTCGTCGCCACCAATACGGGGCGCATGGAGTCGTTTTCGTTCGTCGCTCCGTTCGCCTTCACGCTCGAGTACCTGATGCTGTGGACCGACAAGTCCAAGATCATCACCTACGGCATCGCCTCGGCCGCGGGCGTCATCGCCGGTTCCGCGGCCTACGCGCTCGCCACGCGCAGCTTCCGCTGGGAGGGCTTCCGCGACGCCGAGGACACCGCCAACCACATCGTCGGCGGCATCCTCATGGGCTTCGGCGGAATCACCGCGCTGGGCTGCACCATCGGCCAGGCGATCTCGGGGTTCTCCACGCTCGCGCTCGGCTCGATCATGACCTTCGGCGCGATCGTCGCGGGTTCAGCGGCGACGATGAAGTATCAGGTGTGGCGAATCGAGCGCCAGGGCTGATAAAATCTCGCCCTTTCCGCAAGTTAGCCGTCTCTAAAGTGGGTCGTTAGCTCAGCTGGTAGAGCAGCGGACTTTTAATCCGTTGGTCGGCGGTTCGAATCCGCCACGACCTACCAACTTCTTCAACCGGGATCCGATGGGTCAATGATCCTGAACGCGGCGGCTATCGCGGCCAGCGCGAAAGGCAACAGTACTAGCAGCCAGACCTGAATCGGCCCGCCCAGCAGCGCGGCGGCGCCGAGGTAGGCGCCAAGCACCGCGAGCGCCACGGCTATGTGCGCCGATGCGGGCTTGCGGTTCGCGCTCGCGCGCGGGATGAAGCTGGGTAGCGCTTGTGCCATGGCCGCAAGGATGGGTGCAGACGGCCAGCTTGTGAATTGGACGGACGGACTAGACCTTCCGGTTAATGGCGCCCGCAGCGCCACGAGCCTAGGCTGCGAGCCGTGAAAACAGACGCTCTCGAGCAAGACTGCCTGGCTGCCTGCGCGATGACTGACGCCGAGGGCTACACCGGCGTCGCCGAGGGCATGGAACCCCCGGCGCTCGTCGAGCTGGTCAACCGCTACTTCCACGCGATGTTCGGCGCAGTGTTCGGTAGCGGCGGCCTGGTCCTTGACGTGAAAGGCGACGGCATCCTCGCCATCTGGACCAACGATGCGCCCGACGTGGCACTGCGTGCCCAGGTGTGTCGCAGCTGCCTGCAGATGGTGGAAGCCTCCGACCGGTTCAACTTGTACATCCCGGAGCGGCGGCTACCGACGCGCATCGGCGTGGACTTCGGCCCGATCGCCCTCGCGAAGGTGGGCGCCTTCGGGCGGTATGAGTATCGCGCGGTCGGCGACACGGTGAATACTTGCGCCCGGCTCGAGCAGCTCAACAAGCTGCTCGGCACACGCGTGCTGGTTTCGCAGACCTTCGCCGAGGACGTCGACCAGTTCCTGTTCCGCGACCTGGGCACCTTCGTGCTGCGCGGCAAGCGCGCGCCGCAGCGCGTCTTCGAGCTCGTCGCCGCCAGGGCGGCCGCAACGCGCCGGCAGCACGCGCTGTGCGACGAGTTCACCGCGGCACTCGCCTTCTACGAGCTCGACGAGCGTACCGCCGCGCTCGACGCCTTCCGCCGCCTGCGCGAGCGCTATCCCCACGACGGTCCGACCCGCGTGTATCTGCGCCGCTGCCTTGAAGAGAATGACGCCGAGCGGCCGATGGCGCAGCTCGATGACGCCTTCGCGACGGCGCTGCAGTGAATGCGAAACACGAGGTTGCGGGCTCAGGTATGCTAGCCATGCACCTGCGGAGGGAACGGCGCATCGCGAAAATGAAGCCGGCCGAGCACGCGTCGCACGCGGCAAGCAGCCTCGAGGAAGAACTGCTGCGCATGCTCGCCCGCCAGGCGCGGCGCATACCGTTCTACGTCTTCCTGGCGGTGCTCATGATCGGCGCGCTCGCCGCCGAGCGCGTCTCGCTTTGGATCATCGGTGCCTGGCTCGCGCTTGTCGCGGCGGTCCTGGTCACGCGCTTCCTACTAATCGGCCGCCTGCCCGCGCTCACGGAGATACCGGCGGAGCGGCGGCTGCGCATCGCGGTCGTGCTCAGCGCCGTAAACGGCATCACGCACGGGCTCGCGCTCGGCTTCTTCCCCTTCCTGCCGGAGTTCGAGCGCGCGCTGCAGTCGATGGTCATGATCGCCATGTGCGCGGGCGCGGTGGTGACCACGGCGGGCTACATGCCGGTGCTGCTCGCGTACCTTATCCCCATGCTCGCGCCGCTCAGCATTCTCTGGGCGGCCAGCCCGGGAGTCGCGGACAGGGGGTGGATCGAGGCCTCGACGGCGGCGCTGCTCGCGCTGTTCGGCGTGATGCTCTTCGCTCTCGGGCGGGACGCGTTCCGCCTTTTCCGCGACTCCTTCGAGATCCGCCTGCAGCAGGCGGAGCTCAACCGGAAGCTCGAGGCGGCGCTCGAGGAGGCGGAGGCCGCGAACCGCGCCAAAACGCGCTTCCTCGCCTCGGCGAGCCATGACCTGCGTCAGCCGATCCATACCCTGTCGCTGTTCGGCGCGGCGCTTTCCATGCGGCCACTCGACGAGCTGAGCCGCGACATCGTGCAGCACATCAACACCGCGCTGCAGGTCCTTACCACGCAGCTTGACGCGCTGCTCGACATCTCCAAGCTTGACGCTGGCGTGGTGCGCGTCAACCCGGGTCCGGTGAACCTGCGCACATTTCTCGAGCGCGTGCACGGCGACTTCCTGCCCGCGGCGCGCGCCAAGGCGCTGACGCTGTCGCTGGAATGCCCGGCGGAGGCGCTGGCGGAGACCGACCCCATACTGCTCGAGCGCATCGTGCGCAACCTGCTCGACAACGCCATCAAGTACACGGAGAAGGGCGGCGTCGAATTGCGCGTCGAGCGCGAGCCGTCGGGCTTCTCGCTTTCCATTACCGACACCGGACGCGGCATCCTCGAGTCGGAGCAGGCGCGGGTATTCGAGGAGTTCTATCAGGTCGACAATCCGGAGCGCGACCGCACCAAGGGGCTAGGCCTTGGCCTCGCGATCGTCCGGCGTCTCGCGGGCCTGCTGCAGATCCGCGCCGAGATGAACTCGACGCTCGGACGGGGCACCTGCTTCAAGCTCTCGCTGCCCGAGACCCGACGCGCTGACGTGCCCGAGCCTGCGCTCAAAGAGCAGGCGCCGGTCGTCGCTGCGCATGTCCTGGTCGTCGACGACGAAGTTGGCATCCGCCTCGGCATGAAGACCCTGCTCGAGGCCATGGGTTGCCGCGCCACGCTCGCCGACGGCACCGAGCACGCGGTGGCGGCTGCGCGCGCTGCGCGCCCGGACGTCGTGCTCGCAGATTTCCGCTTGCGCGGCAGCGACAGCGGCATCGCTGCGGTGCGTGCGATCCGCGCGCTCTATCCTGGCGTGCCGGCGATCCTGGTGAGCGGCGACATTGCCGCCGACCGGCTGCGTGAGGCGGAAGAGGCAGGCATCGCACTGCTGCACAAGCCGGTGCCGGTCGAGATACTGAAACGTGCCATTGCGGAGGCGGTAGAGGCATAACGGGGAGGGAAAGGCTCAACTTCAGGGGGAGGGAACTCCGGTGTCAGCCGGCATGCAGACTGGCGAAATCGGCAAGACGGCGTGGCTGTCGCAGGGCTTGGAGGAGCTGCTGCAAAGCGCGCAGCGCGACTTCGATGTGATCATCGTCGGCAGCGGCTATGGGGGCGCGATCGCCGCCGCCGAACTCGCCGGCTGCAAGAGGGACGGCGCAGACGGCCCAATTTCGGTCTGCGTGCTGGAACGGGGCCGCGAGTACCTCTCCGGCATGTTTCCCTCGCGGCTCGCCGAGCTGCCGATGCACGTGCGCTTCAGCACGCCGGGAAACGCGGAGCCACGCGGGCGCCGCGACGGGCTGTTCGATATCCGGCTGGGCGAGCACGTCAGCGCAGTGCTCGCCAACGGGCTCGGCGGCGGATCGCTGATCAACGCGGGTGTCATGGAAGAGCCCCGCGACGATGTGCTGCGTCGCTTCCCGGATGGCGTGGGGGACGACCTGCGGCAAACCTACTTCGCCGAGGCGCGTAAGCGGCTCGGTGCGAACCACCGCACTATCGAAGACCACCCGGCAGGGCGGCCGCCGAAGCTAGACGCTTTCATGCAGCTCGCGCCGCGAGCCGGGCCGGCCAACATCAGCATCGGCGTCAAGGACGAGAAGAACGAGGCGGGCGTCCATCTTCACGAATGCAAGCGCTGTGGCGACTGCGCCACCGGCTGCAACCACGGCTCGAAGAACTCGCTCGACGTCAACCTCCTCGCCAGCGCGGAGGCCGCCGGCGCCAAGATCTTCACCGGCGCGACGGTGCTCGGCATCACCCCGGACTCCGGCAAATGGTTGGTGCATGCGGTGCACACCGACGAGGCCCTGCGGAAACGCCAAGGCAAGCCTGCGACGCTGCGCGCGCGCCACCTCATCCTTGCTGCAGGTACGTTCGGCTCCACGGAACTGCTGAAGCGCGCCCGGGCGGGTGGCTTACGGGTCTCGCGATGCGTCGGACGGAAGTTCTCCACCAACGGCGACGCCATCGCCGCGATCTACGACCATCGGGCCGAGGCCAACGCCATTGCCGAAGAATCCCAGCGCGTCGAGGCGCGAAACATCGGCCCGACGATCACCGGCATGCTCGACCTGCGGCCGGGCTGCGTCATCCAGGAGATCGCCATTCCCGGGCCGATGCGTCGCGTGTTCGAGGAAACCATCACCACGTCGAAGATGCTGCACGAGCTCGGCGGCCTTGACTGCGCCTGGCATCGCGCCGACCGACCCGGCCAGGACCCCTGCGCGGTGGACGCGTCGGCGATCCGTCGCACCTCCGTGTTCGTGATGATGGGCAACGACGGCGCCGAAGGCGTGCTGAAGCTCGTCCGCAGGAATCCCGATGCCGGGGACGGCGCGATCGCGGTCAAGTGGAAGGGCATCAAGAAGCACGCTCTGTTCGGCAAACAGATCGAGGCGCTGCAGAAGCTTGCCGAGAAGGGCGGGAAGAAGGCCCGCGTGCTGCCCAATCCACTGTGGCAGCTCCTGCCTGCTTCGATGCAGTTTCTCATCGACGACGAGCGTGGGCCGGCGCTGACCGTGCACCCGCTCGGCGGCTGCGCCATGGCGTCACGCCCCGCCGACGGCGTGGTCAACGATCTGGGCCAGGTTTTCGACTCCTCCGACCCTCGCGGCGAGACCGTGCTCCCCGGCCTTGCGGTTTTGGATGGCTCGATCGTGCCGAGCGCGCTTGGCATCAACCCGGCGCTGACGATCGCCGCGCTCGCGCTGCGCGCGGTCGAGGGTTTGCGCGGGAAATGGCGGCTCGGAGAGCCGCCGCGGCCGAAGGCGAAGGAGCCCAACCGGCCGCTCTTCCGCCCGTCGCTGCCACCGGTACCCGCGCGCCCCACCGAGATCGAGATCGTGGAGCGCATGGCGGGCGAGGCGAAGCTGCGCACCCGCGATGGCGGCGAACTGGCGTGCGTCGTCGAGCTGACGCTGCGTTTTGAGAAGCAGGGGATCGCCGCGCTCTTCCTGCCTCGCGGCCTGGCACCGGTGCCGATGAAGCGTTCGCTCAGGGTCAGCGAAGGCGAGCTGCGCATATTCCGCAAGGCTCAGTGGGATGCCTGGCGCCGGCGCGGGGAGCCGGAGGAAAGACTCGCGGCGATTGCCGAGGTGCGCGCGCCGCTCAAGGGAACACTCGAGCTGCTGCATCGGGAGCCGAGCATCTCCCTCTGGAGGGTCGGGCGCGCCTTGTGGGCGTGGCTCTGGAACCGCGGCTTGCGCGACATCTGGCAGTCGTTCTTTCCGGCCGTCAAGAAGCGCAAGAGAAAGACGATCTGGGAGGTGCTCGTGGCGATCCCCACCCGCGTGCGCGGCGTCATCGCCCTCGCATCGCGGGCCGGCGAAGTGCGGCTTCTCGAGTATTGCCTACCGCTCGCAGCCAAGCCGTGGTGCCGGAAGGGCACGCCAATCGACACGAAAGGGCTCCATGCCGAGGCGGCGACGATCCGCGGCGTGAAGCGGCTGACCTACTCGCGCCGATCGAATCCATGGCGGCAGCTAATGCGAATGCACGTCCGCAAGCTGCCGGGCCTCGCGTTCGGCAAGCCGGCGCTCGACCTCGACCCCAAATACCTCGCCAGCCAGGGCGTGCCGCTGTTCAAAGTCGTCGGACAGAACGACCAGGTCGCGGCGCTGGCGGACGTGATTTCCTTCCTCGGCTATTTCCTGCGCCTGCTGCTCAACATCCACATGTGGAGCTTCCGCCGGCCGGATCCGCCGAAGGCGCGCAAGCTGCAGCAACTGCCGCCCGAGAGGGAAATCAAGGGCCGCTTGCCGAGGGCAGTGGTCGACTGGATCGACGTCCCTCAGCCGAATGGGAAGGTGGTTGTCATCAAGTTGACCGGTTACCTGCAGGACCCCGTGAAGCGCCAGCCTACCCCGGTGCTGATGATCCACGGCTACAGCGCGAGCGGAACGACATTCGCCCATCACGCAGTGAAGCCGAACATGGCGGAGTATTTCTTCCGGAAGGGCCGCGACGTGTGGATCGTCGACATGCGCACGAGCAGCGGCATGCCGACCGCCACCGAGCCGTGGAAATTCGAGCAAGCCGCGCTCGAGGACATCCCGATGGCGGTCGAGGCGATTTGCACGACGCACCGCGCCACGTCGGTGGACGTGTTCGCGCACTGCATGGGCTCGGCGATGTTCAGCATGGCAGTCCTGGGCGACGCGGACCCCAACTCCTTGCACCGCGCCGCGCACGCCGCGCTGCGCGGTCGCATCCGTCACGTCGTGCTCTCGCAGATCGCCCCGGTCATGGTGATGAGCCCGGCCAACATCTTCCGCGGCTACGCGATGCGATACCTGCGGCACTTCCTGCCGCTGCAAGGCTACAAGTTCCGTGTCAGCGAGGCGCCCGAGCTCGCGGAGCAGCTTACCGACCGGCTGCTGGCGACGCTGCCGTACCCCGAGAAAGAGTTCGACGTCGAGAACCCGCCGTATCGCTTCTGGCGGCGCACGCCGTTCGCCGGCACCAGGCACCGCATGGACGCGCTCTACGGCCAGGACTTCAGCATTGCCGACGAGCGGCGCAAGCCGCTGCTCGACGATGCGGTCCTCGAGTACATCGACGATCTGTTCGGCCCCCTGAGCATCGAGACCGTGGCGCAGACGATCCATTTCGCTCGCTCCGAGGTCATCACCAACCAGGATGGCCGCAACAAGTACGTGCAGCCGATCAGGATCCGGGAGCGCTGGACCTTCCCCACGATGAGCATCCACGGCGAGGACAACGGATTGTCGGACGTGGCTACGCTGCACCGCTTCCAGCGCCGGTTCCGTGACGACGCGGACACCGTCATTCGCACGCACGCCTTCCCGGGCTTCGGCCACCAGGACGGCTTGATCGGCAAGAACGCGCAGCAGGTCTTCGACGTCGTTTACAGGTTCCTGCAGGATCCGAATGCTCGCCAGGCGCCATAAGCCAGTCTGGCCCGAGCGATTCCTGATACAGCTGCCATGGCTGGGGCCAGTGATGGGCGAGCCCGTCGACGCAGACGGCGACAACAGTCTGCAGATCGGCGCCGGCGCCAATCCGCTTCTCGGCGATGCGATGGCTGCGCTTTTCCTGCCGGTCCGGCGCAAGGGCGAGCGCTTCGAGCGGGACCAGGGCTCCGGCTGGGCGGTGCCAGCGATTGATGCCGTCGACGGCCGGTTCCGGCTCTTGCCGCCCCTGAAATGGTGGGACGGGCAGCGCGACGGCGTGCTGATGCTGCTGGTCTACGACCGCTCGTACACCGTTCCGAAGCCCATTCGCAAGAGAGAACTCCCGATCAGCTTGCGGCAACAGCTGGAGCGCGAACCGGCAATCAAGAACGATCCCACCAAACCCTGGCCGATCGGCGAGCTCCCAGAGCCGATCCGTGTGCAGCTTGAGTACCAGCTCGCGCACTTCCTGCAGCGGCTGCCGGCCGGCGACCTCGAGCTCGGATTGATCGAACTCGACCGGCGGGCGACGCCCGAGGAGCTCACCTTCGCGGTGGCGAGCTGCCAGTACCCTGCGAACTTCATCGACCGGGATGTGGCGCAGCGCTCGTACGAGCGGTTGCAAGCGCGGCTGACGGACGCGGTTGAGCACCTGCGGCCGCGCTGCCTGCTGCTTGTCGGCGACCAGGTTTACATCGATCCGACCGCGGGATTCTTCGACCCCTCGACGCTCTCCGATCGTTACGACCTTCCTTACGAGCGCCTGTTGCAGACCAGGCCGCTGCGCCAGGTGCTGCGGCGCGTTCCGCTCCATACGATGCTCGACGACCACGAGATCGAGGACAACTGGGAGCCGCCGAGTGGCGGCGTCGACAATCTCGAGAAAGGACGCAAGTACTACCTCGCCTACCAGCGCATGGCTTGGCCGCCGCCGCCGCCGCCGGTGCGGCTCTGGTACCGGTTCGAGGCGAACGGCTTCCCCTTCTTCATGGCGGACACGCGTACCGAGCGGCAGCCGAGAGATGCCGGTTGCGTAGGCACCGCGCGCATCATGAAAGACGATCAGTTCACCGAACTGACGAGCTGGCTCAGCCGACAAGACAAGGACATGCCCAAGTTCATCGCGACGCCCGCGGCATTTCTCCCGCGCCACCGCAGGGCGACGCATGGCCCCAGCGGCGCCGGCGCGCTGCGCTCGGACAGCTGGGACGGCTATCGCGCGTCCTTCGATGCCTTGGTGAAGCACGTCGCCGACAATCGCATCCAGAACGTCGTCTTCCTTTCGGGCGACGAGCACATATCCTTCGCCACGACGGCCGTCGTGAGCGATCGGTCCGGGAATGCAGTGACGCGCATCCTTTCCGTCCACAGCTCCGCGCTCTACGCGCCCTTCGCCTTCGCCAACTCGACGCAGGAAAATCTCGCCGGCGACGACTCGTTCGACTCCGGCAGCTACCGCCTGACGGTCACCTCGACGTTCGCGGCCCCCGGGGACGGGTTCGCGCTGCTCCGGACATGGCGGGACAACGGCCGCTGGCACGTCTGCTGCCTTTTCGACCGCGAGCCGCCGGAGCCCGAGGTCTGGATCGACCTCGCCTAGGTCAGGCGCAGGCCGAGCTTGGCGGCGGCGAACACTGCCTCGGTGCGGTTGTGCACGCCGAGCGCCTGCATCACCGACGAGAGGTGCGCCTTGACGGTGCCTTCGGAGATGTCGAGCTCGCGCGCGATGACCTTGTTCGGCTTGCCCTGGATGACGCAGCGCAGGACGTCCATCTGGCGGTCGGTGAGGCCGGGAAGCTTCGCCATGCCGGGCTCGCTCTTCGGCGCCGGCGCGGCGGGGCGATGATCGAGCACTGCCGGCGGCAGGTAGACGCCGCGGGCGAGAACAAGCCTCAGCGCCTGGATCAGGACCTCTTGCGTGGAAGACTTCGGAATGAAGCCCATCGCGCCAAGCTCGATCGCGGTGCGCACCACGTGCGGGTCTTCTTCTCCCGAGAGAACCACTAACGGAGTGGCCGGGACCGCCTCCCGCATCTCGCGTAATACGTCCATGCCGGCGACGCCGGGAAGCTTGAGGTCGAGCAAGATCAGGTCGTAGCTTCTTGCTGCCGCCCGCTCCAGCGCCTGGGTGCGGTTCCCGGCCTCGTCGAGCTCGACCGCGGCGTCGAGGCTGCGGAGCAGGAACTTCAGTCCCTCGCGGAAGAGGACGTGGTCGTCGACGAGCAGGATGTGCACGCCGGAAGCATACGTCAGCACGCCGGTCCGCAGCATTCTCGGGCAGCACCAACATTGCGTTCGACAGCGCGACCGACCTGCTGAAAATCGATACCGACGGCGACGGCGGCGGTGAGGACTCCACCGATGCCCGCCGGAGGGCGGGCTGGCTAGCGACTTCAGGGCAGTTTCAGCTGCGTCGTTTCTGGAATGTCGCCAGGTACTCGTCCATCTCTTCGAGGCTGGCGAACACGTTCATGCTCGGCAGCGCCTTCACGATCTCGAACACGCGCTTGACGCCTGGCCCCATGTTGGTGAAAACGAGCTCTCCGCCCTTCGCATCCTGACGCTTGAGCGCGGCGAAAATCACCCGCAAGCCGGCCGAACTGATGTACTCGAGGTCCTGCATGTCCAGGACGATCAGCACTACGGCGTCATCGATGCCCGCCAGCGCCTTCTCGAGCTCGGGCGCGGTGTTGCTGTCCAGCGATCCGGCGATGCGTACGCGCGCGAGCCCGGGCTTGTTTGCAACCACCTCGATCTTGAGCCGCATGCGATGGGTTCCTTACGTCCGATCCAGGATCAGGATAGTAATGTCGTCCGACTGCGGCGTGGCGCCTTCGAAGGCGGCCACTTCGCCCAGGATTGCCGTCCCCAGCTCCTCCGCGCTGCCGGCCAGGCCGGCTTTCTCGAGCGCGGCGACGAGGCGTTCATCGCCGAACTGGCGGTTCTGCCCGTCGAAGGCTTCGGTGATCCCGTCGGTATACAGAACCAGCCGCTCGCGCGCTTCCAGCCGGATGGCCGATTCGAGGTAGACGGCATCCTCGAACACGCCGAGCGGCGGCCCGGACTCGACCACGAGCTTGCGGACTCCGCCGGCGCCGACCACGAGCGGGGGATTGTGCCCCGCGGATGCGCACCTCGCCTCGCCGGTGTGCGCGTCCACGATCGCGCAGAACAAGGTCACGAACATGCATTCGGCATTGCCCTTGGCGAGCTGGATATTCAGGCTGTGGAGCAGCGCCGCGAGGTCGTCGGTCGTCGGCACCAGCAATTTCGCGAGCGTGACGACGCGCGACATGAGCAGCGCGGCGTGAACGCCTTTGTCGGACACGTCGCCCACCGCGGCGAAGATCCGGCCGTCCGGCAGTTCGATGACCTCGTACAGGTCGCCGCCGACCGCGCGCGCCGGGACCAGGCTGGCGAACAGGCTGGCGTTCGGGAACCTTCTCGAATAGCGGCCGCCGCCGGGCACGAACCCCATCTGGATACGCCGCGCAATGCCGAGCTCGCTCTCCATCCGCTCGCGCGCGGCAGTGGCGGTCGCCAGCTCCTTGACGCTCTGCTTCAGGGATTCCCGCATCGTGCGCAGCGCCAGATTCAGGTCGCCCACCTCATCGCGGCTGCGGATATCGGGCAGCCAGAAATCGAAGTCGCCGCCGCGGACGCGACCGATGGCCTCGTGCAGTTCGCGCAACGGCGTCGAAATGCGCTTGGCCAGCACCCAGGTCATGGGGATCAGCAGTCCGAGCACCACGAGCGAGATCAGCAGAACCCGCGTGCGCATCCGCCGCACGTCGGCGAGCAGCTCGCCCTCCGGCACCGCCACGATGAGCTCGGAGGAAGCTTCATTCCGGAGTCCGAGACGGGCGCGATGGACGAGCCAGCCGTCGGGGGCCGAACCCCTGGCGATGTCCGCCAGCGCAGGGTGGTCCAGCTCTCCGATTCCCCGCCGCCGCAGCGTGCCGTCGGCGGCCGCGACCAGTGCCGGCGCGCTGCCGCTCCAGGCGACGACCCCTTGCCGGTCGTGCAGCACCGCTGCGCTCGAGGCCGTGACGCGCAGCGCGGCGAGCGCGCGCGACACCGACGCCAGCGTGACATCCGTGGCAACCACGGCGCGCCGGTCGGCGCTGGCGTGCGCCACGGTGATGCCGATCTCGGCCATGAAAAAGAACACGTAGGGAGGGGTCGCGGTTGCTCCGGCTGCTTCCATGGCGCTGCGATACCACGGTCTCGAGCGTGGATCGTAATCCGACGGCGCGAGCTGCCGGGTCAGGATGAGCCGCCCGGTATCGTCGTAGAACCAGCGCCGGTAGCGGCGCGAGGGGCCGTCGATGATATCGGCCTCATACGCGGATCCCGGCGGCGCCTCGAAGCGGCGGCTCAGAGCCTCGTTGAGGGCGCGGACGATGAAGTAGTCGCCGCGGTGGTTGCCGACCTGAATCGCCGTCGCGGCGGGCATGCGCCGGAGAATCCCGATCAGGACCGGAACCTGGCGCAGGCGCGCCGCCTCGTCGTGCGCGTCCATCAACTGGCTATACGCCAGCAGCGAGGTGGTGCGCTCGACCGGCTCGTAGGTGATGCGCAGCTCGGCCGACATGGAGCTGCTGGCCGCCTCGAACATCCGCTGGCTCGATGCCGCGAGCAACAGGCCGGTCGCCGCGTAGCTGAACGCGGCAAGCAGCAACCAGCTGATCAATGCGACTGCCCCCGTGCCGAGCACGATCTTGGTTCGAATCGACCACGCGGCATTGCCTGACACGCACGCAGCTTACCCTCAAGCCAACCGCGCGGTTCGCAGCGACCTACCGGATGAGCTTCTTACCCCTGCCTGACCGGCTCGACGTAGATCTCGACGCGCCGATTCGCCTGCCGGCCACCCTCCGAGCCGTTGCTGGCGACCGGCTGGGTTTCGCCCTTGCCGGAGATCGCGAGGCGCATCGAGTTGACGCGCTTCTGCTCCAGGTAGTGCGCGACCGACAGCGCGCGGCGCTCGGAGAGCTTCAAGTTGTAGTCGTCCGCGCCGACGTTGTCGGTATGGCCGACAACAGTGAGCGTGGTCTTGTTGTAACGCAGCACGACGTCGGCGAGCTTGTCCATGGTGGTGTGGAAGCCGGGCTTGATGTTCGACGAATCGGTGTCGAACGCGGTCTGGTTGGTCATGGTGATGCGCACCACGTCGTTCGGCAGCTTCTCCACCCGGGCCTGCCCGGACTGGATCTCGGCGCCCAGGTTCTTCTCCAGGTCACGCTTCTGGTCGTCCATGTAGCGGCCGATCGCGCCGCCGGCCAGGGCGCCTCCGACCGCGCCAACCACCGCGCCCTTGGTGCGGTTGCGGTCGTAGGCCACCGCGCCGATCACTGCGCCGACGCCCGCGCCGATCAGGGCGCCGGAATCGCGATGCTGCATCGGGCCATCCGCGGTGCAACCCGCGAGGGCGAGGGCGAGAAGGACGGCGATGCGCTTCATGACGGCTGGCGCACCGTGGCTTCGGGATCGTCCGAGTGCACCGTGGCTTCGGGGTCTTCCACCGCCCTCGGGCTCGCCCCGGCGAGCGCCCAGCGAACGTGCCTGGCGAGCGAGATGATCACGCGTTGGCGCTCTGCGACGAGATGCTGCGGAAATTCCTCGAGGGTGCGCCGTGCCTGCTCTTCGATCAGATCCAGCTTCGACAGCAAGTCTTCAGTTTCCATTGCCGCCCCCTAGCTTGTGATGCGTTGCGCGGCCAGCCTAGCAAAGCGCAAATGACGTTGCATTCTGTCGGGCTATCACGACAGCTATACTCGGGCGAAGGAGGAATTCATGCCGGCAGGTTTCAGGATTCTCAAGCGCAAGCGGCAGGTCGATTCCGCCTGGGTCGAAAAATTTCGCGCGATCCCGGTGGCCAATATCAGCGATTCGATGTTCCGCATGAGCGCCGGCGGTGCGCGGCTGCGCCCCTACCACGCCGGCGGCGCGATGGCCGGGCCGGCGGTGACGGTCAGGTCGGCGCCCGGCGACAACCTGATGGTGCACATGGCGCTCAACCTCGCCGGGAAAGGCGACGTGATCGTCGTCGACGCCGGCGGCGCGCTCACCAACGCCATCATCGGCGAGCGCATGCTCGCCTACTGCCAGGCGAAGGGCTTCGCCGGCATCGTGATCGACGGCGCGGTGCGCGACGTCGGCTATATCCGCAAGCACGACTTCCCGGTGTACGCCGCGGGCGTGACCCACCGGGGTCCCTACAAGAACGGTCCGGGCGAGATCAACGTCCCGGTCGCGCTCGACGGCATGGTGATCGAGCCCGGCGACCTGGTCGTCGGCGACGACGACGGCTTGCTCTGCGTGCCCTACGAGGACGTGGCGGCGGTCTACCGGCTGGCGCACGAGAAGCACGAGATGGAGACGCGCACCTTCAAGGACATCGGAAAGGGCGACAACAACCGCGCGGGGTACGAAAAGACCTTGAAGCAACTCGGCTGCGAGTTCGAGACCTAGCTATTCCCTGACTCGCGAAAGCTTCTTGACGTCGGGCAGGCGCCGCAGCGCGCGCATCACGCGCGCGAGGTGCTGGCGGTTCGCCACCTCGATCACGAAATGCATGGTGGTGAACACCGTGCGGTCTTCCTCCATGGTGATCGAGTCGATGTTCGAGCCGCCCTCGGCGATCTCGGAGGCTACTTTCGCGAGCACGCCGCGCTGGTTCTCCACCGTGACGTTGACCGCGGCCTGGAACAGGCGCGTGGTGCGCGGATCCCACTCCACGTCCATCCACTGGCCGGGCTCGTGCTTCCTCGATTTGACGATGGTGGCGCAATCGTCGGCGTGCACCACCAGGCCCTGGCCCTTCTTGATCGAGCCGACGATCGCGTCGCCCGGAATCGGCCGGCAGCAGCTCG
>Ga0075420_100000637_pt1 | contig 28231 bp, 20 predicted proteins | sample SoiMetdeltSBSDD4_FD_75296 | JGI IMG/M metagenome (GOLD analysis project Ga0075420, IMG submission 75296) | Bulk soil microbial communities from a Populus tree surrounding site in Tennessee, USA - Soil MetaG P. deltoides SBSDD4 | ecosystem: Environmental > Terrestrial > Soil > Tree plantation...
CTGGGCCTTCCACCTGCGACAAGAACACCAACGCACACATCAAAGTCGATACCAGCAGCGCCGCGAGGACTACACCCTTGCCGCGTGACCAGCAGTCACTCCAGAAGAGCCGCACCCAACGCTGTTGTACTCGTCGTTACTGATCACCAACACACGATGCTGGCTACCGCCGCGCAACAACGTCCAGATCTGTCCTCGCTTCACCACTGCGCATCACGAAGCGCGATATCGTTGCTGCTCTCGATCAGGACCCGGTCGTCCGCGACCTGCTGCGCCGTCCGTCGACGCAGGTACTCCCCATAAGCTTGCGCTGCGGCGCGTTGGCGCGCGCGCCGCGCCTGGGGCAGGACACGACGGACAGCCTCGGTCACGGCGGCGGAGACATTGCCATGGCTTTGGAGGTAGGCGGCAACATCGCCCGGCACGCTGATGCTGAGCTTCGCGGTCATACTTTCATCCTACCAAGCTGCTGGTCGGCGACGGGCCTGCGGCTCCTGCTCCGTGACCGCGACGCGGCCCGGCGGCGCAGGTCCGTCACCGGTGTTCCTGCCCGTGGGTCGGGCGAGCAGCGCGTCGAGGTTCGTCGACGCACTGCTCGCCCGGTACCTGGGGTGGGCACTGACCCTGGTCAGCTCCCTGGTGCGAGCTGGCTACCTGACCGCCACCACGATGAGCTCGCGGGTCTCGTTCGGGTTGGTCACCCTGAAGGTGACTGTTGCCGCTTTCACGAAACTAACTGTGTGCACGCCGGCCTCGTACTTCGTGGAGACCGCGCTTTGCGGGTCCGCCGAGAGTCGGCCTGGTCCGAGATTCTCGAAACGCAGCACCGCGCCCAGCTTCATGCACAAGGCCCCCCACGGCGGGCCGCCGTCGTTGGCGTCGACGCGGCGGACGGCTCCGGCGGGCAGGCACGCCGGTGCCGGTAGCGGCGGAGACGCGGCATCGGCGATCACGAGGGTGAGCTGGCGGGTCTGGTGGGCGTTGACGATGGTGACCTTGACGGTCCCCGTGTGGATGAGGCGACAGTCGCGGACCGCGGCCTCGTACCAGCAGTCAACCTTGCCCGCCGGGCTCAGCGAGAAGCCCTGGGGCCCCAGGTTCTTCACCAGCAGCACACCGCCTACCGTGATGCACAGGTTCGGCCAGGGTTTTCCGGTGTCAGAGGCGTTGATGGTGTAGATGACGGCCCCCAGGCAGGGCGGGCCGGTGGTCGGGCGCGTGGGGTCAGCAGCCGGCGGCGTCGGGGTGCTGGCTGCCGGGGTGCTCGGCGCGGTGCTCGGCGTGGTACTCGGCGTCGGGTCGGGCCGCGACGGGCCCGCCGAGCTACAGGCCGCCACCGTGGCGACAGAGGTCAGCGCGAGAACGGTGACCGTGGTTAGGCGACGGAGTGCACGTGCATTCATCAGAATCTCCTTGGGCGGGTTCGAGCTTTCACTGTGTTGGTCACCGCCCGACCGGCTTTGGTTCGCGTCGCGGCGTGCCAGGTTGAGCGAGCTCGCCTGCGGTAGCTATGCCCGAAAGGTGACATCAAATGGATGCGTCCGGCGGTACCCGAAGGGCGCATGCTGTAGGTATGGAGAAGACCTGAACCCTTCCCGCGGATGCCGCGGACGTTGAGAACCTGGCCCGCGCCGCCGCCGGGGGCGACCCGCTGGCGCTGAACGCGCTGCTGGTGAGGGTGCGTCCGGATGTGTTGCGGCTGTGTGCGCGCTTCCTTCCCAACCGGGAGGACGCGGAGGAGGCATGCCAGGACACGCTGCTGGCGCTGGCCCGCGGAATCGGTCGGTTCGAGGGCCGGTCCGCGTTTCGTACCTGGCTGTACCGGCTCGCCGCCAACCGCGCCCGCTCCACCTACCAGGTCCTGCGCCGGCGCTTCGCCACCGAGGCGGCGGGGGTGATGCTGCCCGACCGGCCGGACCCACGACGTACCAGCGTGGTCGCGGGCACCCGGCTGGACCTGCTCGACGCACTTGAGCGGCTGGGGAGCGACCTCGCGGAGCCCGTGGTGCTGCGGGATGTGCTGGACCTGAGCTACCGGGAGATCGCCACCCTCCTGCGCCTGCCGGAGGGCACCGTGAAGTCACGCATCCACGAGGCGAGGCGTCGGCTTCGGGGGCGGCTCGGCGACGACCCGATGCAGGACACTGCGGAGGCGGACAAAGGGGTGGTGGCCCGGTGACTAACCGGGCGAAGGTCCAGTCGATGAGGGGGAGCCTCATGCACCGCCCCGGTGCCCGTCACCTCGCCGCTCTCGGCGTGTTCGTCCTGGTCGGCGTTGCACCGGCAGCCGCCTGCGGCTCCAGCGCGCTGTCGCCACTGCCCATCGAGACCCCCATCCAGCCGGCCCCCGCCACGGCCACCCAGCCGCCTTCCGCCACGCCCGGCAGGACGGCGGTCGCAGCACCGCGCGCGTCGATGCCACCGGCCACTCCTTCGCCCAGCACCAGACCTGCCTCGCCCCAACCGAAGCCGACGCAGACCCACACCTCAACCTGTTGGGGCGCCATCCGGTACGACCTGGACCTGCAGAACACCGAGCTCGCGCTGGTCAGGCCGATGTGCTTCAAGACCGGTGGAGTCCTGCGGTTGCAGGGCATCGGCCCCGGCCTGGTGACCGCGGAGCCGGCCACGCTCGTCATACAGAGCTACGAGGCCGCCGTGGTGGACATCGCCTTCATCCGCCCGGGCACCGTCACGGTGACCATCCCGCAGGACGAGCAGGTCTACACCATCACCGTCGTGGTGAACGCATAGGCCGCGACAGGTACGTCACCGCACAGCTACCCCGGCGAGCAGCGCGTCGACGAAACCCGACCCACTGCCCGCCGGAGGCGTGATCTCCACGTACACCAGGCCGGCGCCCCGGGGCGCGAGACCGGCCGCCTCGACGATCACCGCCCGGCCGCTGCGGCATGACGTGTACTGCACCACTACCCAGTCGATCCCGGCCTGGCGGCTGGTTCGTACCGGCGCGGCGGTGCATCCGGTGGGTAGCCGCTCGGTGAGGAACGCGGCCGGCGTGGTCCGCGCGGCGACGCTGCGGGAGAGCCCGACGAACGCCCCGGGCACCGCCGGGTCGGACGCCCACTGGTCTGGAGCCGGCGAGACCACCAGCGCCGGTGCCGGTCTGCCGTCGGGCTCGCGTTGGCGGTCCCAGGTGCCTCGCTTGGCGCGCCAGCCCTCCGGGAGCACGACGGTGATCCGTCCGGTCGGGTCGGTTGCGGTGCCGGGCGACGTCTGCGTCCGCCCGCCCACCGAGTCCGAGGCCACCGGCGCCAGGGCGGCCGCCGTCATCACGACTGCGACGACCAGCCGGCTGAGCCGGCGGATCCCGGTCGGCCGCAGCTTCGCGGACCGGGGGGCCGCGGTGGAGGGTCGCCCGCCGGTGGCCCGGTCCAGCGCCGCAGCAAAAGTCGTCGCGTCCGGGTAACGGTCCGCGGGCCGGTGCGCCGTCGCCGTCAGCAGCACGTCGGCGACCCTTGGCGGTACGCCCTCCCGTAGCCCGACCGGCGCATCGGACCGTTCGGCGCCGGACGCGCCGAGCAGCCTGATCCCGAGACGGCCAAGCCCATACACGTCGGTGCGGGTGTCCACGACAGCCAGCGGATCGTCCTGCTCTGGAGCCATGTAGCCCGGCGTGCCGGCGCGGGCAGTCAGGCCGGAGGCGGCCGCGAGCGTCTTGGCCAGGCCCAGATCGGCGATCATGACCTGCTCGGCGGGTCCTCCCGACGCCGGTGCCGCCGGTCGGGACCGGAACAGGACGTTGCCCGGGGTGAGGTCGCGGTGCACGATGCCGTGGTCGTGCAGGACGGCGACGCCTGCCGCGATCTCCCGCAGCAGCCGCAGGCCCGGCCCCGCCGGCAACGGCCCGGCCGCCAGGCGGTCACGCAGGCTGCCGCCGTCAGCCCACGCCATAACCAGGTATGGCCGCCCGTCATCCAGCTCGCCAAGCGAGTACACCCGGACGATGCGTTCATGGTCCAGCCGCCACAGCAGCCGCGCCTCATCGAGGAACCGCTCCCGCACCCGCAGGTCATGGCTCCAGTTGTCGGCCAGCACCTTGATCGCCACGCGGGCACCGAGCGACGGCTCGTAGCCCAGCCAGACGGTCGCGAAGGAACCGGTGCCGAGCAGCCGCTCGATGCGGTACGAGCCAATCTGTACGGGAGGGATCACGGAGTCCTCAGGGGGAAGCGCGCTGCGCAGCTCCTGCCGCCGGCCAGGAGGCCCTCGGACGCGGGGCACGCGCAACGAGCGGACCGTCGAAGGCGCCGGCACCTGCAACACGGATCCCGGAAACCGCTTCTCGCCACCGTCTCAGAGTAGGTGGCTGCATGAGACTTCGAGTACGCGAACGGGAAGGTACGGTACCGACCGTGGTGCCCGGCCGGGGAGGGTCATCTCTGGCCGGGCACCATCACAGGTCACTTCTGCTGTGCGTGCTCCTTGCGCACCTGGTCGGCCAGGTGGTTCGGCATCGGCTCGTAGCGGGAGAAGGACCGGGAGAACGTCCCCGAACCCGAGGTCATCGCCCGTAGCTCGACTGCGTAGCGCACCAGCTCGGTGGCTGGCACCTCGGCGCGTACCTGGGTCTTGTCGGTTCCTCCGGAGCCTTCGGCGGCGGGGACCGGCTCGGTGCCGAGCACCCGGCCGCGGCGGCCGGACATGTCGCTCATCACCGCGCCGACGAACGCGTCCGGCACCCGGATCGTCACCTCGTCGACCGGCTCGAGCAGCATCACCTGGCCCTTGTCGGCCGCCTCGCGCAGGGCGAGGCCGCCGGCGGTCTGGAACGCCGCGTCCGACGAGTCGACGCTGTGCGCCTTGCCGTCGAACAGGGTGACCCGGACGTCGACGACCGGGTAGCCGGCGACGATGCCGCGCTCCATCTGCGCCCGTACGCCCTTCTCGACGGACGGGATGTAGTTGTGCGGTACCACCCCGCCGACGATGCGGTCGACGAACTCGAAGCCACTGCCCCGGGGCAGCGGCTCCACCTCGATGTCGCACACGGCGTACTGGCCGTGGCCGCCGGACTGCTTGACGTGGCGGCCGTGCCCCTTGGAGGCCGCGGCGAAGGTCTCCCGCAGCGCCACCCGCACCGGCTCGGTCTCCAGGTCCACCCCGCCGGCGCGCAGCCGGTCCAGCACCACGTCGGCGTGCGCCTCGCCCATGCACCACAGCACCAGCTGCCGGGTCTCCGCGTTGCGCTCCAGGCGCATCGTCGGGTCGCCCGCCACCAGCCGGCCCAGGTTCTTGGCGAGGGCGTCCTCGTCGGAGCGGGTCTTGGCCACGACCGCCACCGGCAGCAGCGGCTCGGGCATGTCCCACGCCGAGATGAGCAGCGGCTGGTCCTTGCTGGAGATGGTGTCGCCGGTCTCCGCCGAGCCCGACTTGGTGATCGCGCACACGTCACCGGCGACGCAGTAGGGCACCTCGCGCAGGTTGGCGCCGAGCGGCGAGTAGATGTGCGCCAGGCGCTCGTCCGCGTCGTGGTCGGGGTGGCCCCGTGCCTCCATGCCGTGCCCGGACACGTGCACCGTGTTCTCCGGCCGTAGCGTGCCGGAGAAGACCCGGACCAGCGAGACCCGTCCCACGTACGAGTCGATCGTCGTCTTGACCACCTCGGCCGCGAGCGGGCCGTTGGGGTCGCAGCGCAGCGGCTCGCGGGGGGTGCCGTCGGTGCCGGCGACGGTGGGCAGGCCGTGCTCCAGCGGCGAGGGGAACGCGCTGGTCAGCACCTCGAGCAGGGCGTCGAGACCGACCCGGGTCTCGGCGCAGACGGGTACCGCGGGGTAGAAGTTGCCCTTGGCCACCGCCTTCTCCAGATCGGCGATGAGGGTGTCGACCTCGATCTCCTCGCCGGAGAGGTAGCGGTCCATGAGCGACTCGTCCTCGCTCTCCGCGATGATCCCCTCGATCAGCTGGTTGCGCGCGTCGGCGATGGCCGGCAGGTGCTCCGCGTCAGGGTCGCGGACGGCCGGCGGGTAGCCGCCGGAGTAGTCGAAGACCCGCTGGCTGATCAGCCCGATCAGGCCGACCACGGACTGGCCGTCGTCGCCGTGCATCGGCAGGTAGAGCGGAAGGACGTTGTCGCCGAACGTCTGCTGGCAGGCCGACACCGTCTCCTCGAAGTCGGCGCGCTGGTGGTCCAGGCGGGTGACGGCGACCGCGCGGGGCATCCCGACCGCGGCGCACTCCTCCCACAGCGCCGCCGTGGCCGCGTCCATCCCGTCCACGGACGACACGACGAACAGCGCGGCGTCCGCCGCGCGCAGGCCGGCCCGCAGCTCACCGACGAAGTCGGCGTACCCGGGGGTGTCGAGCAGGTTGACCTTGATGCCGTTGTGCAGCACGGGGGCGCAGGCCAGGCTCACCGACCGCTGCTGTTTGACGGCGGCCGGATCGTGGTCGGATACCGTGGTGCCGTCGGTCACCGAGCCCGCACGGCCGATGGTCCCGGTCGCCGCGAGCAGCGCCTCCACCAAGGTGGTCTTGCCGGCGCTCGAGTGGCCCACCAGCACCACGTTGCGTACCCTGCCGGGGTCGTCCACCACCGGCGCGGGGCCGGTGACCCCTTTCTCCTGGCTCTTCTGCGCCATCAGGCGCACCTCCTCATTGTTGACCCGTACCCATCATGAACCCGTCATCGGGCAGCGGCGGCCGGGGGATGTCTCAGTCACCGGCGCGTAACGTAGCTCGCCGGGGCATATGGTGATCCCACACCCGTCGACGGCTGCCGCACAACCCCGACGCGCCATATCCCGTGCGGTAACGCCGGCACAGCGCCACTAATGTGGGTCGCGATGGCAAAGATCTTCAGTGTCTCAGTGCGGTCCGTCATGGCGTGGGTCTTCGACCCGGTGGCTCGGACCCTGCTCCGCCTCGGCGTATCGCCGAACGCGGTGACCGTGGCCGGCACGGTCGGCGTGCTGGTCGGTGCCGGGCTGGCAACCCAGGGCTGGCTGCTCGCCGGGTTGGTGGTGGCGACGCTGTTCGCGCTCACCGACGCGATCGACGGCACCATGGCCCGGATGCAGCCGCGGCCTGGCCGCTTCGGTGCACTGCTCGACTCGAGCATGGACCGGGTGGCCGACGGCGCGGTGTTCGGGGCCGTGGCCTACTGGATGGCCGTGACCGGGGACCTGCCTTCCGTGCTGGCGGCGCTGCTCTGCCTGGTCGCGGGGCAGCTGGTCTCCTATGTGAAGGCCCGGGCGGAGGGCCTGGGGCTGACCTGCGACGTCGGCCTGGTCGAGCGGCTGGAACGGCTGCTGATCATCGGCGTGGGCGGGCTGGCCACGGGGCTCGGTCTCGACTGGGGCCTGCCGGTGGTCCTCTGGGTGCTAGCCGTGCTCTCGGGGGTCACCGCCGGGCAGCGGATCTGGCATGTCTACCGGCAGGACCGGGCTGCGGTAGCCAGAGCGGCGGCAGACCGGGCGGCGGCGGACCACGTGGCGGCCGGCCGGGCATCGGACCGGACGGCATGAGCAGCCGGCTGGTCGAGTGGGGGTACGCGGCCGGCTGGCGTACGGTGCGCGCGCTGCCGCAGCCGGTCGCCGCCGCGCTGTTCCGTGCCGGCGCCGACTACGCGGCCCGCCGGCCCGGGCGGGGCACCCGCCAGCTCACCGCCAACCTGCGCCGGGTGGTCGGGGACGCCATGCCACCCGCAGAGCTCGATGCCCTCGTACGCGCGGCGCTGCGCTCGTACGCCCGGTACTGGCTCGAGGCGTTCCGGCTACCGTCGCGCTCGCCCGAGCAGATCCGGCAAGGCTTCCGGCTGGGGCGCCACCACCTGCTCGCCGAGGACGTGGCGACCGGGCGGGGCGCCGTGGTGGCCCTGCCGCACGCGGGCAACTGGGACGCGGCCGGCGCCTGGGTGGCGGCTCAGGGCTGGCCGATGACCACGGTCGCCGAACGGCTGCGGCCGGAGGGGCTCTACGAGCGGTTCCTTGAGTTCCGCCAGAGCCTCGGCATGCACATCATCCCGCTCACCGGCGGGCGGCCCCCGCTGGACGTGCTGGCGGACCGCCTGCGGCAGGGCCACATCGTGCCGCTGCTGGCCGACCGGGACCTGTCGGCGCGCGGGGTGGAGGTCAGCTTCTTCGGCGGGCGTACCCGGATGCCGGCCGGCCCGGCGCTGCTGGCGCTGCGCACCGGCGCCCCGCTCTACGTGGTCGACATGTGGTACGAGCCGGACGCCGCAGTGGGCCACCTGCACGGGCCGGTACGGTTGCCCGGGGCCGGTGTGCGCTTCGACGAGCGGATCCGGATCGTCACGCAGGGCATCGCCGACCAGTTCGCGGTGGGCATTGCGGCGCACCCGCACGATTGGCACATGCTCCAGCGACTATGGCTGGACGGCCCGGCCGGGCAGCCCGCCGCGAAGGGCGCGGACCGGCGCCTGGGTGAGGGTCGGCATCCGGTTGACGGCTGAGGGGGGCCATCGTGCGCATCGGCATCGTGTGCCCGTACTCGTTCGACGTCCCGGGCGGGGTGCAGAGCCACGTGCACGACCTGGCCGAGACCCTGATCGGGATGGGGCACGGGGTCAGCGTGCTCGCGCCCGCCGACGACGACGCGCCGCTGCCACCGTTCGTGGTGTCCGCGGGGTGGGCGGTGCCGGTGCGCTACAACGGGTCGGTGGCGCGCCTGTCCTTCGGGCCGCTGTCGGCCGCCCGGGTCCGCAAGTGGCTGGTCCAGGGGCGCTTCGACGTGCTGCACGTGCACGAGCCGATCACCCCGAGCCTGTCCCTGCTGGCGGTGTGGTCGGCCCGCGGGCCGGTGGTGGCCACGTTCCACACCGCGATGACCCGCTCCCGGGCGATGGTGGCCGCGCAGGGGGTGGCGCAGCTGGTGCTGGAGCGCATCACCGCCCGGATCGCGGTCAGCGCGCTCGCCCGCAAGGTGCAGGTCGAGCACCTCGGTGGCGGCGCGGTGGAGATCCCCAACGGGGTGTCGGTGGCGCGCTTCGCCGGTGCCGAGCGCCTGCCCGGCTGGCCGGGTGAGGGTGGCGCGCTCGGCTTCCTGGGCCGGTTCACCGAGCCGCGCAAGGGCTTCGCCGTACTGTTGCGGGCCTTTGCCGCCCTGGCACCGGCGCGACCGGGCCTGCGGCTGCTGGTCGCCGGCCCGGGCGACGGGGAGGAGGCGGTCGCCGACCTGCCCGCCCCGCTGCGCGAGCGGGTGGTCCTCCTCGGCCGGGTCTCCGAGGAGGACAAGGCACGGATGCTGCGCAGCGTCGACCTCTACGTGGCGCCCAACACCGGCGGCGAGTCGTTCGGGATGATCCTCACCGAGGCGATGGCGGCCGGTGCCCCGGTCGTCGCCAGCGACCTGGACGCGTTCCGCCGGGTGCTCGACGACGGCCGGGCCGGGGCGCTGTTCCCCACCGGCGACGCGGACGCCCTGGAGCAGACCCTCAGCCGCCTGCTCGACGACCCTGGCGCCCGCGCGGCGCTCACCACCCGGGCCAGCAAGGTCGTCGCCGGGTACGACTGGCCGGTGGTGGCCGCCCGGGTGCTGGAGGTGTACGCCTCGGCCATCGAGGCCTCCGAGGGTGTGGTCATCGAGCCCGCCGAGCCACGCTGAGCCGTGCTGAGCTGCCCTGCCGGGCCTGTGCTGAGGCCCTGCCGAGCCGAGCTGGCCCCTTTCTGAGACGTGCGGGACCCCTGCCGGGACGTGCGGGGTGGCGCCGAGCCAGGCCGGGTGGCTGCCGAGACGTGCTGGGTGGCGGCCGCAGGGCGCCGGCCCGGGGGCCGCGGAGCCCGTTACCATGCGCCCCATGTGGTGGGTGGTGGGCGTGGTGGTCGCGGTCGCGCTGCTCGCCACGTACTGCACCTGGACCGCGGCCCGGGTGGACCGCCTGCACGTACGGGCCGAGCGGGCCGGCCGGGTGCTCGACGCGCACCTGCTGCGCCGCGCCGCAGCAGCGGCGGTGCTGGCCGAGGAGTCCGGGCGTACCGAGCTCTACGCCGCCGCCCGGGCCGCCCTCGATGCCGGCCCGGACGAGCGGGAGGCGGCGGAGAACGACCTGACCAAGCGGCTACGCCAGCTCGCGTTGCCGGCGGCCGGGGCGGCCGGAGCGACCGGGCCCGCGACTGGGGTGACTGGGCCCGCGGCCGGGGTGACTGGGCCTGCGGCCGGGGCGACTGGGCCTGTGGCCGGGGCGAGCGGGGCAGCCGCGGAGAACGTGGTCGCCGCCAGCCGCCGGGTCGGGCTGGCCCGGCAGGTGCACAACGACCTCGTCCGGGACGCCCTCGGGGTACGCCGCCAGCGGCTGGTGCGGCTGCTCGGCCTCGCCCGGCGGCATCCGAGCCCGGCCTACTTCGATGTGGACGACCCGACGCTGGACGGGGTCGCGGCGGGTCCAGCGGCGGGAAGGTCACCTGGCTGACCCGGGCTGCGGCACAGGCCACGCGGGGCCGATTGGCCGTCGGGCGGTCGAGCGCCCGCGCGTACGATCGGATTCGAACGCGCCGTAGCAGTAAAGCCCCGCAGCAGTGAGGAGCCCGTCGCCGTGTCCGAGCCGATCTCCGTCGAAGATGGTCGAGCGGTCGAAGATGGTCGAGCGCCCCGCGCCGCCGGGGGCGACGCCCGGCCGGTCACCGGCACCGCGCGGGTCAAGCGCGGCATGGCCGAGATGCTCAAGGGCGGCGTGATCATGGACGTCGTCACCGCGGAGCAGGCGAAGATCGCCGAGGACGCCGGCGCGGTGGCGGTGATGGCCCTGGAGCGGGTGCCGGCGGACATCCGCGCCCAGGGCGGCGTGTCCCGGATGTCCGATCCCGACATGATCGACTCGATCATCCAGGCGGTCTCCATCCCGGTCATGGCGAAGGCCCGGATCGGGCACTTCGCCGAGGCGCAGGTGCTCCAGGCGATCGGCGTGGACTACATCGACGAGTCTGAGGTGCTGACCCCTGCCGACGAGGCGCACCACATCGACAAGTGGGCGTTCACCGTGCCGTTCGTGTGCGGCGCCACCAGCCTGGGCGAGGCGCTGCGCCGGATCGCCGAGGGCGCCGCGATGATCCGGTCGAAGGGCGAGGCGGGCACCGGCAACGTGGTGGAGGCGACCCGGCACATGCGGTCCATCCGCGCCGAGATCCGCCGCCTGGCCGGCCTGGACCACACCGAGCTCTACGCCGCGGCGAAGGAGCTGCGCACCCCGTACGAGCTGGTACAGGAGGTGGCCGAGACCGGCCGGCTGCCGGTCGTGCTGTTCACCGCCGGAGGCATCGCGACCCCGGCGGACGCGGCGATGATGATGCAGCTCGGAGCCGAGGGCGTGTTCGTCGGCTCCGGCATCTTCAAGTCCGGCGACCCCGCCAAGCGGGCCGCGGCGATCGTCAAGGCCACCACCTTCCACGACGACCCGGACGTGGTGGCGAAGGTGTCGCGCGGGCTGGGCGAGGCGATGGTCGGCATCAACGTGACCGCGTTGCCCGAGTCGGAGCGCCTGGCCTCCCGCGGTTGGTGAGGCCGGTGGAGCTGGTCGTCGGGGTGCTCGCCCTCCAGGGGGACGTGCGCGAGCACCTGCGGGCGCTGGCCGGCTGCGGCGCCCAGGGCCGCCCGGTACGCCGGCCCGAGGAGCTGGACACAGTGGACGCCCTGGTCGTGCCGGGCGGCGAGTCGACCACGATGAGCAAGCTCGCGGTCGAGCTGGGCATGCTCGACCCGGTGCGCAAGCGGATCGAGCAGGGCATGCCGGCGTACGGGTCGTGCGCCGGCATGATCATGCTGGCCAGCCAGGTGCTGGACGGCCGGCCGGACCAGCAGTCCTTCGCCGGCATCGACATGGCCGTACGGCGCAACGCGTTCGGGCGCCAGGTCGACTCGTTCGAGGCGCCGGTCGTGCTCGCCGGGGTCGACGGCGGCCCGTTCCACGCGGTGTTCATCCGGGCCCCGTGGGTCGAGCGGGTCGGTCCGGGTGTCGAGGTGCTGGGCCGGGTCAGCGAAGGTCCGGCCGCCGGTAGAATCGTCGCGGTACGCCAGGGAAACCTGCTCGCTACCGCCTTCCACCCCGAGCTGACCGGGGATCTTCGGGTGCATCGGCTCTTCGTCGAGGTCGTGCGGGCGGCGCGGGCTCCCGCCGATGGCCTGGCTGGCGCCGCCGGCGCTGGGCCGCCACCACGCGACCCGACGGAGGGGTGATGTCCGGCCACTCGAAGTGGGCGACGACCAAGCACAAGAAGGCTGTCGTCGACGCCAAGCGGGGCAAGCTGTTTGCCCGGCTCATCAAGAACGTCGAGGTCGCCGCGCGCACCGGTGGCGGGGACCCGGCGGGCAACCCGACCCTGTTCGACGCCATCCAGAAGGCGAAGAAGAGCTCGGTCCCCAACGACAACATCGACCGGGCGGTCAAGCGCGGCTCGGGCCAGGAGGCCGGCGGCGCGGACTGGCAGACCGTGACCTACGAGGGGTACGGCCCGAACGGCGTGGCGCTGCTCATCGAGTGCCTGACCGACAACCGCAACCGGGCCGCGACCGAGGTGCGCACCGCGCTGACCCGCAACGGCGGCTCGCTCGCCGACGCCGGCTCGGTGGCGTACCTGTTCTCCCGCAAGGGCGTGGTGATCGTGCCCAAGGGCGAGGGGGCGACCGAGGACGACATCCTCGGCGCGGTGCTGGACGCGGGCGCGGAGGAGTGCAACGACCTCGGTGAGGCGTTCGAGGTGGTCAGCGAGCCGGCTGACCTGGTCGGGGTGCGCTCGGCGCTGCAGGGCGCGGGCATCGAGTACGAGTCGGCCGAGTCGTCGTTCGTCCCGTCGGTGACCGTGCCGCTGGACGAGGACGGGGCGCGGCGCGTCTTCAAGCTGATCGACGCCCTGGAGGACTGCGACGACGTGCAGAACGTCTACGCCAACTTCGACGTCTCCGACGACGTGATGCAGATGGTCGACGCCTGAGCGAGACAATGGTGGGTGTGGCAGGCGCGGGAGGTGGCCAGTGGCCGAGGTGATCACAAGGAAGGACTCCGAGCCGGCGATCGACGAGGAACTGCTTGAGGAAGCCCAGCGAGGTCTTGGTACGTCGTCGCGCAACGAGACGGTGAATGCAGCGTTGCTGCACTACGTGGAGGAGAAGCGGGAGCGTAGGCTGGCGGCGCTCAACCGGCTAAGGCAGATGGCTGACGAGGGCCTGTTCGACTACGACGCGCTGGACGAGGCCGATCGGTGAGGTATCTGCTTGACACCAGTGCGCTTATCCGGCTCCACCGACGTCAGGTCGACCCGGTGTGGGACGGCCTCCTCAAGCGAGGCCTGTTGACCCTGTGCGAGCCGGTGCTTGCGGAGACGCTGATGATCGCGGACACCAAGAGCTATGCGCAGATGGAGGAAGACCTCCGTGAATCCTGTGTCTGGGCGGCCGTGCCCGACGACATCTGGCCACTCGTAGCAGCTATCCGCCGGGAGCTGGTACCGCACAGTGCGCACAAGGGGCTCTCGGTCGCCGACCTCGTCGTGGTTGCGACCGCGATACGGCTGAAGCTTGAAGTTCTGCACGAGGATGGCGACTTCGAGACCGTGGCTCGGTTCGTGCCTGAGCTGCGGCAGCGACGCATCAGCGCCGGACCCGCCTAGGCCGCTCTAGAGGTCATCGACTGGTTCGCTTCCATGCCTCGTAGAACTCTCGATAAAGGAACCGCTGAAGTGGGCTGCCGCCCGGACGTAGCTGCTTGCCCACGGTGCGGGCGCCCAGCCACACGCCGCTGACTTTGGGTACTCCAGGCACGACCTGCGCGACCGAGGCCACTCCTTCCACCAGATCCCGCTCGACTGGCGACAGGGTGACGGTCCGCAGTCCAAGCCTCTCCAACAGCTGCCGACGAACACCGTCGATATCACGGGCGATCCGCAGGTAGTCCTCGTCCGTAACGCATCTCTCAATCGCATAGCGCAGGTGCCGGCACCGCTCGTGGTAGTCGTGGATCCGGCGGCCGTTCGCAGCTAGATGCGCTGTCGACCCCGACCCGGCTGACGTCACCGGCAAGATCGGTAAGATGCAGCACCGGGCGGCGGGCGGTAGGGCGAAGACGGCAGGGGCGGCGCCGCATCTGTCGTCGGTGGCACTGCGTACGTCTGGTCGGACTTCGCAATGTCAGTAGGGTTCAGAACATCGAAGTATTCACATATAATCTGCTCATGCGTCTGCGTGCTGCCGTCCTGGTCGCCGTCGCGGCCATGGTTCTTCCGCTGGTCGTGGCGACGCCGGCCTCGGCCGAGGCGACCGACCTCGAGCTGGCGCTGCGCTGGGCGCCGGTCCACTACCAGGACACGGCGTCCTGGGACTACGACGCCGACTACCTGTCCACGGTGGACTTTGACGCCGAGTGGGACACGCTCAACAACTGGGAGCACCAGGACGACTCGCTGGCGCGGCTGACCGGTGCGGTCTACTACTCGGTGGTGGAGACCTCCACGCACTGGTTCATCGTCTACGCGTTCTACCACCCGCGGGACTGGGTCGAGTGGGACCCGTTCGGCACGTCCAGCCACGAGAACGACATGGAGGGCGCGCTGCTGACCGTACGCCGGGACGGGTCGACGTACGGCCGGCTCGAGGCGATGGTGAGCAACGCGCACGGCAACTTCTACTCGTACGTCCCGCCCGGCAGCCCCTACACGGCGGGGCGGGAGTCGGTCGACGGATCGGTGGTCATGCAGTCGTACGGCGGGTTCAGCCGGCCGACGACCCGGCAGGAGGCGAAGGGCCACGGCGCCTACGCCTGGAACGGCGCTGAGTTCCCGGGCGGGGACGGGGTGGTCTACCTCCCGTCCGCGACAGCTGCTGAGGTGCCGTCGAGCGGCAACGACCGGTCGGTGGCGTACCGCCTCATCGACGTGTTCGCGTCGGGCGGCATGTGGGCCCGGCGGGCCGACCCGGTCACGTACGCGTGGTTCGGCACGTTCCGCGGTGACAACGGCAAGGACAACGCGGCGAACGCCCCGTGGGGCTGGGATGACACCGACGACGGCTCCGACCTGCCGCGCGGCCTGCTCGCCACGGACCCGGCCAAGCTGGTCTCCATCTACTTCGCCAACGAAGGCGTGTTCTCGCTGACCTACACCCGTAACGGCTACCGCTGACCGGATCTGGCCCGTCCATGCCGACCGGATCTCTGTTACGGTCTTACCGGATCTTTCCGGAAACGTCGCACAGCCCGGTTTGTCGATGCAGTCGCAGACGGAGGCACGACGCATGGCTCGGACCGTGTTCGCGGGTGGATGGGTCTTCGACGGGACCGGTGCCGTCCCCACCAAGGTCGACGTGGCGGTGGAGGACGGACGCGTGGTCGGCGTCGGCGCCGGGCTCACCGGTGACGAGGTGGTGGACTGCGCGGGTCGTGCGGTGCTGCCCGGCATGTTCGACTGCCATGTCCACCTCATGGCGACCCGGCTCGACGCGATGGAGTGGGCGACCGCGCCCTTCTCGCTGCAGTTCTACGAGGCGGCGCAGAACCTGCGCCAGACGCTCGCCGTGGGCGTCACCACCGTGCGCGATGCCCAAGGTGCCGACCTGGGCATCAAGATCGCCCAGCGGCGCGGCCTGGTCCGCGGGCCGCGGGTGCAGGTCTCCATCCGGATGATCAGCCAGACCGGCGGGCACGACGACCCCTGGGAGGCCTCGGGGGGCTCGATGCCGGTGTTCGGCGTGCATCCGGGGCGCCCGAGCGGCCTGGCCGACGGGCCGGACGAGGTGCGCCGCAAGGTCCGGGAGGTGGTGCGTGCGGGCGCCGACGTCATCAAGATCGCAACGACCGGCGGGGTGTTCTCCGCCCGCGACAACCCCCACCACGGCCATTTCCGGGACGCCGAGATCGCGGCCATCGTCGAGGAGGCCTCCGCAGCCGGCGTCGCCGTGATGGCCCATGCCCACGGCAACGCGGGGATCAAGGCCGCCATCCGCGGTGGGGTGCGCTCGGTCGAGCACGGCACGTTCCTCGACGACGAGGCGATCGCCATGATGGTGGAGCGTGGCACGTGGCTCGTGCCCACCCTCAGCGCCAGTGAGGGTGTCCGGCAGGCGATCAGCTCGGGGGTCGCGGTGTCACCGGGGGCGGCCGAGAAGGGAGCCGCCGTGGCCGCGGCCGCCAGCGCGTCCATCCGCGCGGCCATCGCGGCCGGCGTGAAGGTCGCCATGGGCACCGACGCCCCCGTGTACCCGCACGGCAAGAACCTGCACGAGCTGGAGCTGCTCGTCGAGCACGGCATGACCGCGACGCAGGCCCTGCACGCCGCCACGCTGTCGGCCGCCCAGCTGCTGGGTGTGGACGCCGAGCTGGGCACGCTGGAGCCCGGCAAGCGGGCCGACCTGGTCATCGCCGAAGGGGACCCGCTCGACGTCGCCGGTCTCGGCAAGCGGGTGCTCGCCGTCTACCAGGACGGCATTCTCGTGTCCGAGGGCCACCCGCTCTGACCGTCCATGTCAGATGGTCACCTTGGCGCGCAGGCCCTTACCAGGCGACCCGGACGCACCCCGCACATGTTGCCACCGTCACATAACGCCAGTTCTATGACAAACTGGTACGACGAACGTGTCGACAACCGTACGTGGAGGCTCGCATGTCGTCGTCCCGTACAGACCAGGCCGATGCCGGCCGGCCGGTGTTCGAGCTGTTCGAGGAGTGGGCCCGGCGGGACGCCGACCGGACCGCGGTCTTCGACGGGTCCCGCCACATCTCCTACGGCGAGCTCAACGCCTCGGCCAACCGGCTGGCGCGCTGGCTGCGGGGACGGGGCGTCGGACCGGAGTGCGTGGTCGGCGTCCACTTCGAGCGCTGCCTCGAGCTCGTCATCGGTGCCCTCGCCATCCTCAAGGCAGGCGCCGGCTACCTGCCCATGGACCCCGCCAACCCACCCGGGCGGATCGGTCAGATGCTCACCGACGCCGGTGCCACGCTGGTGCTGTGCGGCGCCGGGCAGCTCACCCGGCTCCAGGCCGGGACGGCTGAGCCGGTCCCGATCGACACGCTCGACCTGACCGGCCACCCGGCCGGGAACCTCGGCCTCGCGGTGCGCCCCGACGACCTGGCCTACGTGGTCTACACCTCGGGCTCCACAGGCCGGCCCAAGGGTGTGCTGGTGACCCATGCGGCACTGGGGCACCTCGTGCGGCGCGTCGGTTCGGCGTACCAGCTCGGCCCGGACGACCGGGCGGGCCTGGCGTGCTCGCCCAGCTTCGACGTGTCGGTGTCGGAGGTGTGGCTGCCGCTCGCGGCGGGTGCCGGCATCGACATCGCGCAGACCGAGACCCTGCTGTCCCCGGAGGCGACCATCCGGTGGCTGGACGAGCGGCGGGTCACCATCACCGTGCTGCCCACGCCGCTGGCCGAGCGCGCCCTGCGCGCGCACTGGCCCGCCGGCATCGCCCTGCGGACGCTGCTCACCGGCGGTGACCGCCTGCACGTCTGGCCGGACCCCACCCTGTCGTTCCAGCTCATCAACAACTACGGGCCGGCGGAGAACACGGTGATCTCCAGCTTCGGCGTGGTGCCGTCGAGCGGCCAGGCCGGGCTGCCCAGCATCGGCACGCCGGTGGACGGGACCACCGTGGAGATCCTCGACGCCGAGCTGCGGGCGTGCCCGGCCGGCGAGGTGGGCGAGATCTACCTGGGCGGCCCGCAGCTGGCCCGGGGCTACCTCGGCCGGCCGGACCTGACCGCGGACCGGTTCGTGCCGCATCCCCGGCCGAGCCGACCCGGGGAGAGGCTCTACCGCACCGGCGACCTCGGCCGCCGCCTGCCGGCCGGCGCCATCGACTTCGTCGGCCGGGTCGACGACCAGGTGAAGGTGCGCGGCCAGCGCGTCGAGCTGGGTGAGGTCACCGCGGTGCTGGCCGGACACCCCGAGGTCTCGGCCGCGCACCTGGTCATGCACGCCGACGGCGCCTCGTCCCGCCTGGTGGCCTACGTCGCGCCCACGGACGTACGCCGCCTGCCGGCAGCCAGCCAGCTGCGCCGCTACCTGGCGGAGCGGCTGCCCGCGGCCATGGTGCCCGTGGCGTTCGTCGTCCTGGAGGCGCTGCCGCTCAACACCAACGGCAAGGTGGACCGCCAGGCCCTGCCAGCTCCCGACCTGCGCCGGACCGCGGACACCGGCCGCTACGTCGCACCGCGTACCCCCACGGAGCGCGGCATCGCCCAGATCTGGGGCGAGGTGCTGCACCTGGACCGGGTCGGCATCGAGGACAGCTTCGTCGACCTGGGCGGCCACTCCTTGCTGGCCACCCAGATCGTCGCCCGGACCGGCGAGATGTTCGGGGTCGACGTGCCGATCCGGGAGGTCTTCGCCCGCCCGGTCCTCGCTGAGCTGGCCGAGGCGGTGGACACCCTGCGGACGGCCGCGACGGGGACGGGCCTTCCGCCGGTGGTGCCCGGTTCGGGCGGCCTGGTGTCACCGCTGTCGCTGGCCCAGCAACAGGTCTGGTTCATCGACGAGCTGTCGCCGGGAAACGCCGCATACCAGGCTCAGGCCACGATCCGCGTAGTCGGCCCGCTCGACCTGGACGTGCTGGCCCGGGCGCTGACGGAGATCACCCGGCGGCACGAGAGCCTGCGTACCACGTACGAGGAGCGGGACGGGCAGCCCTGCCAGGTGGTGCACCCGCCGGCGGCGTACCCCCTTGCCCGGGCCGACCTCAGCGGCGTCGCCGTGCCGGAGCGCGAGGCCCGCCTCGAAGAGCTGGTACGCGAACAGATGCGGCGGCCCTTTGACGTGGGCGTGCTGCCGCTGACGCGGTGGACGGCCGTGCGGCTGGCACCGCAGGAGCACGAGCTCATCATGGTCGAGCACCACCTGGTGCACGACGGATGGTCCTTCGCCGTGTTCATGCAGGAGCTGGAGGCCCTCTACAACGCCTTCGTCACGGGCGAGGAGTCCGGGCTGCCGGAGCCGACCATCCAGTTCCGCGACTACGTGCAGTGGCAGCGCGACCTGCTCGGCTCCGCGACCATGCAACGCCAGCTCAGCTACTGGAAGGAGCGGCTGGCCGGCGCTGGCGTGCTGTCGCTGTCGACGGACCGGCCACGGCCCAAGGTGCCGGGCTTCCGCGGCCACGTGCTCCGGCTGGAGATGCCGGCAGGCCTGCCCGGCGCCATCCGCGACCTGTGCCGGCGCGAGGGTGCCAGCCCGTTCATGACGATGTACGCGGCGTTCGTCGCGCTGCTGCACCGGTACACGGCCGACACCGACATCTGCGTCGCCTCCGGCTTCGCCAACCGGCGGCGGCGGGAGACCGAGGCGCTGGTCGGCATGCTGGTCAACCCGGTCGTGCTGCGCCTGTGCCTGGACGGCACCACCACCTTCCGGACCCTGCTCGCGCGGGCCAGGGACGCCGTCCTGGAAGCCGCGGCCAACCAGGAGTGCCCGTTCCCGCTCGTGGTGCAGGCGCTCGGGCACGACCGCGACGTGTCCCGCAACCCGCTGGCCCAGGTGATGTTCAGCGCCCACGACTCCGCCGTGCGCAACCCCGAGCTCGCCGGCGCGACCAGCACTATCTTCGAGCGCAGCAACGACACGGCCAAGGTGGACCTCAACGTCATCGTGGTGCCCCGGGCAAAGAGCGAGCTGGGCCGGCGTGAGCACACCGACGACCGGGTCACGGTGCTCTGGGAGTACGACCGCGACCTGTTCGACGCCGACACCATGCGGACCATGTCCGAGGCGTACCTCCGGCTGCTGGCCGCCGCGGTCGCCGAGCCGGACGCCGCTGTGTCCCGGCTGCCGCTGCTCGACGGCCGGCAGGTGCGCAGCATCCTGGTGGACTGGAACCCGGGACTGGCCAGCCCGCCGCTGCCCCCGGCCGAGTCCATCCCCCAGCTGGTGGCTCGCCATGTGCGGGCGGCCCCGGATGCGCTGGCCATCGCTGAGGGTGCGCGGCTGGTGACCTACGGCGAGCTGTACCACCGGGCCGCCTGCCTGGCGGCGCGGTTGACCGACCTCGGCCTGGGCCCGGAGGGCATCGTCGGGGTGTGCCTGCCGCGCTGTGCCGATCTCGTCATCGTCGAGCTCGGCGTGCTCCTGGCGCGCGCCGCGTTCCTGCCGGTGGACCCGGCCCACCCCACGGAGCGCATCCGCGACCTGCTCGTCTCGTCTGGCGCCCGGGTGCTGGTCACCACTTCGGACCTGCGGGACCGGGTCGCCGCGCCCCTGCCGTCGCTGCTGGTGAGCGACATCGACGAGATGGCGGCCGGGCCGGGCGCCGGTCCGGACGCCCCGGCGCCCGGATACCACCCGGGCGACCTCGCGTACGTGATCTACACCTCGGGGTCTACCGGCCGGCCCAAGGGCGTGATGGTCCAGCAGGACACCTTCACCACCTTTGTGGCCTGGCATCGGGAGCGGTTCGCGCTCACCGCCGCCGACCGCACCACGGTCGTCGGGTCGCCCAGCTTCGACCTGCAGATCTGGGAGTTCTGGCCGACCCTGACCGTCGGGGCGAGCATGCACCTGCCCCCCGACGAGATCCTGCTGTCAGCGCCTGACCTGCAGCAGTGGCTGGTCGACCAGCGCATCACGACGGCGCTGTTCCCCGCCCCGCTGGCCAGGCCGCTGCTGGAGCGGGAGTGGCCGGACCCCGGAGCGCTGCGCCTGTTCCACTCGGGCGGAGACCGGATGACCATACGGCCGCGCCCCGGGTTGGGCTTTGCGGTGTTCAACGCCTACGGCCCGACCGAGACCACGGTGATCATCACCACCGGCCCGGTGGCGCCCGACGAACCCGGCGCCGGGCTGCCCCACATCGGCTGGCCGAGCCCTGGCAGCACCGCGTACATCCTCGATCCCGAGCTCAACCCGGTGCCCCGGGGCGTCATCGGCGAGATATACCTCGGCGGCGCCCTGGTGGCGCGCGGCTACCTCGACCGGCCGGACCTCACCGCGGACCGGTTCGTGCCCGACCCGTTCTCCGCCAGGCCCGGCGCGCGCCTGTACCGGACCGGCGACATGGCCAGACACCTGCGAGACGGTGCCATCGACTACATCGGACGCGGCGACGACCAGGTGCAGATCCGTGGCCACCGCATCGAACCGGCCGAGGTGACCGCGACGCTGCGCACGCTCGCCCCGGTGCGCGACGCCTACACCACCGCGTACACCGATCCCGCGACCGGCCGCACCCAGCTGGTGGCGTATGTGACGGCCGCACCGGGGGCGGCCGCACCGGGCCCGGCCGAGATGCGTGAACACCTCAGCCGCCGGCTGCCCCCCGTCATGGTGCCCGCGGTCTACGTGGTGCTCGACGAGCTGCCGCGCACCACCAGCAGCAAGATAGACCGGAGTGCCCTGCCGGCTCCCGACCTGTCCGCCCCGTCCGCCGGCGCGGAGGCGGCGCCACCGAGCGGCGAGTACGAGCGCCGGCTCGCCGCGATCTGGTCGGCGGTCCTGGGTGTGCCCCGGATCGGCGTGCACGACGGCTTCTTCGACCTGGGCGGCCACTCCCTGCTCCTGGCCGAGGTGCGCCGCCGCATCGCCGACGAGCTCGGCCGGCGGATCCCGCTCATGGCGCTGTTCGAACACCCCACCGTCGGCTCCCTCGCCGCATATCTCGAACACGGCCTCGAACACGGCCTCGAACACGGCCCCGACCACGGCCTCGACCAGGACGGAGACGGCCCAGCGGCGGCCGCGGAGCAGGAGCTGGGTGAGCGCAGGCGCAGCGGGCAGGACCGGCTACGCCGGCAGCGCGCGGCGCGCGCCGCAGGCATCGAGACGTAAGCAATGGCGTACGCGGACTCCGAGCCCCCGGACCAGGGCTCGTTCGTGGGCGTGATCGGCATGGCCGGCCGGTTCCCGGGAGCGGCCTCGGTGGAGGAGCTCTGGCGCAACCTGTGCCAGGGTACGGAGTCCGTGGCGCCCCTGCCCGGCCCCGCCGCAGACCGTGCCGATACGCGGTTCGTGGCGGCGTACGGGGCCCTCGACCACGCCGACGAGTTCGACGCGGAGTTCTTCGGCTATGCGCCCAACGACGCGCTCATCATCGACCCGCAGCAGCGCCTGTTCCTGGAGTGCGCCCACGAGGCCCTGGAGCGGGCCGGGTACGCGTCCGCGGCCGGCCGGGGATCCGTCGGCGTGTTCGCCGGCGGCTCGGCCACCGAGTACCGCACGGCGGTGCGGTCCCAGCTGCACCGGCTGCCCTTCGTCGACGACTGGCAGCTGCGGCTCGCCACCGCGCCGGACTTCCTGGCCACCCGCGTCGCCCACAAGCTCGGGCTGGACGGCCCGGCGGTCTGCGTCCAGACCGCCTGCTCGACCTCCCTGGTCGCGGTGCACCTGGCCGTGCAGGCGCTGCTCGCCGGCGACTGCCAGCTCGCGCTCGCCGGTGGCGCCTCGGTGCACGTGCCGGTCCCGCCCATCACCTATGTGGAAGGCGGCATCCTCGCCCGGGACGGCCACTGCCGTGCCTTTGACGCGGCCGCCACCGGCACCGTGGGCGGCGCCGCGGTCGCCGTCGTCGTGCTCAAGCCGCTGCTCGACGCGCTCGCCGACGGTGACCACGTGCACGCGGTGATCCGCGGCTCCGCGGTGAACAACGACGGCGGCGGCAAGGTCGGCTTCAGCGCGCCGAGCGTGGACGGCCAGGCGCGGGCGGTCCGGGCCGCGCAGGTGGTCGCCGGGGTCAGCGCCGACACCATCGGCTATGTCGAGGCGCACGGCACGGGCACCCGCCTGGGCGACCCGATCGAGGTCGCCGCGCTGACCAAGGCGTTCCGCGCCAGCACCGACCGGCGCGGGTACTGCGCGCTCGGCTCGGTGAAGACCAACATCGGCCACACGGACGCCGCGTCCGGCGCCTGCGGGCTGGTCAAGGCGGTGCTGGCGGTCGAGCACGGCGTGGTCCCGCCGAGCCTGCACTTCACGCACCCCAACCCGGAGATCGACTTCGCCGGTTCGCCGTTCGTGGTCAACGACTCCCTGCGGGCGTGGCCGGCACCGGGCGGCCTCCGCCGCGCGGGGGTGAGCTCGCTCGGCGTCGGCGGGACCAACGCCCATGTGGTGCTGGAGGAGGCGCCCCGGCGAGCATCATCGGGGCCGGCCCGCCCCCAGCACCTGCTGGTGGTCTCCGGCAAGAGCGCCGCTGCCCGGGACGAGGCGGGGCGGCGCCTCGCGGCGCACCTGGACGAGCACCCGGACGCAGACCTCGCCGACGTGGCGTGGACCCTGCAGGTGGGCCGGGAGGCGCACCGGTTCCGGCGGTTCGCGGTCGGTCGGGACCGGTCTACGGCCGCATCCCTCACCGGCTTTGGTGCCGGTGCTAGTGCCGGGGTGAGCCCGACCGTCGGCTGCGGGGACGCCGCCGGGCCGCGGCCGCAGCTCGTCTTCATGTTTCCGGGGCAGGGCGGCCAGCACGTCGGCATGGCCCGGGAGCTGTACGACACCGAGCCGGTGTTCCGTACCGCTCTGGACGAGTGCGCCCAGGCCGCCGCCGCGGTGCTCGGCATGGACCTGCGGGACGTCCTGTACTCCGCGGGCGGTGACGTGCAGGCTGGCGGCGCGGCGGCGGAGCGGCTCGCCACCATCGCCGTTGGCCAGCCGGCGGTGTTCGCCGTGGAGTACGCAGCGGCCCAGCTGCTGCTGGACTGGGGGGTACGTCCAGCCGCGGTGGTGGGTCACAGCCTCGGCGCGTACGCGGCGGCCTGCGTCGCCGGCGTGATGTCGCTGCCGGACGCCATGCACCTGGTGGCGCGGCGAGGTCAGCTGCTCCAGTCGCTGCCCGGCGGCGGCATGGCGGCGGTCCGGCTGGCGGAGGCCGAGACCCTGCCGCTGCTGCCCGCAGGACTGTCGGTGGCGGCGGTCAACGGTCCGCACCAGTGCACGGTGTCGGGACCGGTCGGGCAGGTGACGGCGTTCGTCGACGAGCTGGCCGCCCGCGATGTCGAGGCGCGGGTCCTGCCCATCGCCACGGCCGGTCACTCCGCCGTCGTCGAACCGGTCGTCGAGGAGTTCGCCAGGGCCGTGGGCGGGGTGGACCTCCGGCCGGCAGCGGTGCCGTTCCTGTCGGACACCACCGGCACCTGGGTAGCGCCGGACCAGGTGCGCACCGTCTCCTACTGGGCCACCCACCTGCGCGAGACGGTGCAGTTCGGTCGGGCGCTGGCGACGCTCTTCGACGGGCCCCGGCGGGCGCTGGTAGAGGTCGGTCCGGGCCGGACGCTGGTCACGCTGGCCCGCCAGCATCCGGAGATCGGGCAGCACCTCGCCGTACAGACCCTGCCGCACCCTATCGACGAGACCTCCGACCTGGCGGTGTTTCTCGGCGCCATCGGACACCTGTGGGCGGCGGGCACCCCCATCTCGTGGCACCGGCTGTACCAGGGCCAGCAGCGGCACCGCGTCATCCTGCCCACCTATCCGTTCTCCCGGCGGCGATATCTGGTACGGGCAGCGCCGCAGCCCCCGGGACTGCGCGTCGACACCCCTGTCGCCGCTTCGGACACCGGACCCGACCTTGTCGTGGCGGGCGCCGTGGATCTCCCTCGCATCCCGGGCGCCGCGGCGCCGTCGGAGTCCCCCGAGCCTCCGGAGTCCCCTGAGCAGCCGGAGCCGCCGGAGTCCGCGGAGCCGTCGGAGCCGCAGGAGTCCGCAGGGTCCGCGGGTGAGGCCGAGCGGGCGCTACAGGTGGCGTTCGCGCAGGCGCTCGGCCTGGAGCGGATCGGCTCCAGCGACGACTTCTTCGACCTAGGCGGCGACTCTCTGATAGCTACCAAGCTGGCTAACTGGGCACGGCGCCGGTTCGGCACGCCGCTCACGGCCGTGGACATCATCCGGGCGCGGACCGTCGCCGCCTGCGCCGACCTGGTCGAGCAGCGGCTCGGGCAGGCCGGTCCACCCGGCATCGAGGAACCCGGCCCCGAGGAACCCAGCCCCGAGGAACCCAGCGTCGAGGAGCCCAACCCCAAGGAGCCCGACCCCAAGGAGCCCGACCCCAAGGAGCCCGACCCCAAGGAGCCCAGCCCCAAGGAGGAGGCGCAGGAATGTTCGAAGACGACACCGACCGCGAGTACCGGATCGTCCGCAACGACGAGGAGCAGTACTCGATCTGGCCCACCAGCCACGACCTACCCCCCGGCTGGCAGGTCGCCGGCCGGAGCGGCACCAAGGCGGAGTGTCTCGCCGCCATCGCAGAGGTGTGGACCGACCTACGACCCAAGAGCGCACGGCGCCCCGACGCGTAGCGCGGACGGCGCGAAAAGTGCGACGTGGCTCAGCCGCCGCCGCGCTGTCGACGCCCCGCTGACCCGCCTGTACTGCTTCCCGCACAGCGGCGCGGCCGCGGGCGAGTACCTGCGCTGGGCCGACGCGTTGCCCCAGGTCGAGGTGTGGGGAGTCACCCTGCCGGGCCACGGGCCGCGGCTGGCCGAGCCTCCCATGGCCGATCTGGTCGACCTCGCCGCCGCCCTCGTGGACGAGGAGGCGTTTGTCGCCCCGTTCACCCTCTTCGGCCACAGCTTCGGCGCGCTGCTCGCCTACCACGTGGCACAGGAGCTGCGAGAGCAGGGGCGCGAGCAGCCGGAGCGGCTGGTCCTGTCGGCCTACCCACCGCCACATATACCGCGGGTGGCCCCGCCTATGAGCGCCCTACCCGACGAGGAGCTCGTACGCGCGATCGGGCAGTTCTACGGCGACATGCCGCCCGAGCTGACACACGACCCCGAGCTGCTGGCGCTGGTTCTGCCTGCCTACCGCGCCGACATCGCGGCGCTGGAGAGCTACCCGGGCGGGTCGCCGCCGCCGCTGGACCGCCCGCTGGTCGTCCTCGGTGGGGACCGGGACGTGTACGGCAGGGAGCGGCTCGCCGAATGGGCGCGGCACACCACGGCGGCGTGCCGGGTCCACCTGTTCCCGGGTGGGCACTTCTACTTTCGCGAGCAGCCCGAGGCGATGTTCGAGGTGCTGCGCGACGTGCTCGGAGCGGCCCAGAAGGGATCGGCATGAGCCAGAGCTTCCTCAGCGCGCTGCGCGGCGGCCACCTCCGCTGGGACCTGGTGCACCCGTTCCCGGAGCAGGAGCCGGCGGACCGGGCGGCCGGCGCCGCCGTAGTGGCGGACCTGCGCGACCTCCTCGCCGACGGGGTCGACAACGACGAGGTCGAGGCCTCCGGCGCGCTGCCGGCAGAGCTGGTGGCGGACCTGTACGCGCGGGGCCTGATGGGGTTGACCGTCCCGGCTGAGGACGGCGGGCTCGGGTTGTCCCCCCTCAACACGTTCCGGGTCCTGGAGGCGGCCTCCCGGCGGTCGGTACCGGTCGGGCTCGTGCTGTCCTGGCACAACGTGTTGAGCATGGGCGCCTACCTGCGGGCGCTGCCGCCCGGTCCGCTGCGCGACCTCCTCGTCGCGGCGCTGGCCCGCGGCGCGGTGTTCGGCGTCGCGGACACCGAACCCGGGCTCGCGGCGTCGGACCCGCGCCGCGGCACGGTCGCGGTCCCCTCCGACGACGGCGGCGGGTACCTCCTGACCGGCGAGAAGTGCTTCATCGGCAACGGCGCCCTGGCCGACCTGCTCGCGGTCTCCGCCACCGTCCGCCGCGGCGACACCGAGCGGATCGACCTGTTCGTGGTCGACACCGCCAGCCCCGGGTTCACGGTCGTAGGCCAGCACGACTTCATGGGGCTGCGTGGGTCGCCCAACGGCGCGATGCGGCTGGAGCGGGTCTACGTGCCGGCCGACCGGGTGCTGGTCGCGGTCGACGGAGGCTGGCGGGCCTCCCCGCTCGTGCAGCGGATCAACGCCCGCGCCCGGATGAACATCACCGTAGCGCCGGCCCTGGCGCTGGCCAAGGCGTGTCTGGCCTGGTCGCGAGACTTCCTCGCCCGGCGGCGGGTGGGTGGTCGCCCGCTGGCCGCCTATGACGCTGTCCAGCGCAGGCTGGCCACCTCGGTGGCCGAGGTCTTCGCCGTGGACACCGTCGTCACCTGGGTCCTGTCGGCGTCGGACGCGGTCGAGGGCGCGCCTGAGTACATGTCGACCAAGAACATCGGCACGGTGACGAGCTGGCGGGTGATCGACCGGACGATGTCGCTGCTGGGCGCGGAGGGGTTCGAGGCCGCATCCAGCAAGGCCCGCCGGGGCGTACCCGCGCTGCCTCTCGAGCGTGCGTTCCGGGACGCCAGGGGCCTTCTCATCGCGGGCGGGGTGGACTTCAACATCGACATGCGGGGCGCCCAGTCCGGGATCTTCTCCCAGCACTACGACCGACCGGACGGTAGCGCCGGCACGGCCCCAGCGGCTGCGGCGCCGGCCGGGCCGATGGACCTGCGCGGAGCGCAGCTGTCTGCCGCCAACCGCCGCCACCTGGACTTCGCCCACGGGCAGGCCGCCGGTCTCAGCGCGCGCTGCCGGCACCTGGCCCGCCGGTACCCGGCCGCGGAGCTGTTCGAGCGCCAGGAGGTGCTGATCACGGTCAACCGGCTGGCCGACGAGCTGTTCACCGCGGCCCTGGTCCTGGCCCGGGCCGCCGGGCTCACCGCGCGCGGTGAGCCCGGGGCACAGGATCTTGCCGACGTCTACTGCGCCGGCACGCGAGCCCGGGTCGCTGGCCTCTGGCAGGCGCTGGATGCGGTGGACGAGGTCGACCACGCGCCGCTCGCCCGGGCGTGGCTGGGTGGCGATCTCACCGGCGGGCTCGCCCAGACCCTGGAGTAGCGCCGCGACCGGGCCGCCGCACCGCGGAGCCCGCAGCGCACGCTAAGAACCATCGTACGCAAAGATCCCAGACTATCTAACTTATGTAGATTATTCAATTCCTATTTTGCGCGAGGTCAACTAAATAGGCTGCCCTTGGTCAGCGAACCGCTGATCGAGGGGAGGAACGCCCAGATGACTCTTGGATCCAGAACCCGTCGGCTGGCCGTGCTCGGGCTGGCCGCCGCGGCGGCGACCGTGGTCGCGTCGACCGCGGTGGCCGGCCCGGCCGGTGCGGCCGGTGGCGAGATCCGCCACGCAGGTGGGGCGACCGCGGTCGCCGGCAGCTACATCGTGGTGCTCAAGGACGGGGTACGCGCCAGCGCCCAGGGCCTGACCGCGCGCTACGGCGGCACGGTGGGCTTCACCTACGCGGCCGCGTTGCGTGGCTTCGAGGTGTCGGCGAGCGAGGCCGTGGCCAGGCGGCTCGCCGCTGACCCGGCGGTGGACTACGTCCAGCAGAACCACGTGCTGGGCCTGGTCGGCACCCAGCCGAACCCGCCGTCGTGGGGGCTGGACCGCATCGACCAGCGCAGCCGGCCGCTGGACAGCTCC
>Ga0075420_100000640_pt1 | contig 28153 bp, 26 predicted proteins | sample SoiMetdeltSBSDD4_FD_75296 | JGI IMG/M metagenome (GOLD analysis project Ga0075420, IMG submission 75296) | Bulk soil microbial communities from a Populus tree surrounding site in Tennessee, USA - Soil MetaG P. deltoides SBSDD4 | ecosystem: Environmental > Terrestrial > Soil > Tree plantation...
TGCCATCACCGTGCGCAGGCGCCGGCGCAGGCGGTTCCGCACGACGGCATTGCCGACGCGGCGGGAGATCGCGAAGGCGACCCGGACACCGCCGGGCGCGCCCTCGCCACCGGTCTCGACGGGGACGTAGGTGACCGTCACTGGACCGCGCCGCGTCCGTCGTCCACGACGGCGCAACGCCTCGAAGGTTCCACGGTCACGTACCCGCCAGATCATGCTGACAGGCGAGCACGTCCCCTCTGACGACGGTTCCGAATCACGGCGCGACCCGCGCGGGTTCGCATCCGGAGCCGGAAGCCATGCCGCCGAGCCCGGCGGCGGTTGTTGGGTTGGAACGTGCGCTTCACCTGTTGCCTCCTCGAGCACGCGGGCCACCTCACCTGAACAGCAGTGCGGACAAGGGCCGCGGCGGGGGAACACCGAACTTGCTACAACTCGATCCATCTCATCACGACGCGCGGCGAAGCACACCTCGCGTCGGTGCGAATGCCAACGGTAGAGCCGGGGTGATCAGGCCGGCAATTCAGGACCCGGGTTTCCACAGCCGATCCACCGAGCACACTTCCCCAGGCTGTGGACAAGCGTTGCACCCGGGCGAAGTCCCAGTGGTAGGTTGGCCGATCCCAGCCGTCGGTGAACGGCGTGCGATCGGTGGCGGAACAGCCGATTCCACAAGATCGACCGACTCAGCCTGTACCTATGCCTACGGGTGGGCCTCAGCAAGGGTCAACCACTTGTCCACCTATCCACATTGTGTGGACAGTTCTGTGGAAACAGCGGCGTCAGAGGAGGACCGACGCATCGTGACGAGCGAAGCGCACCACTTGTGGGACACCTGCGCCGCGCTGCTCCGTGCCCAGGTCTCGGATCTCGTCTGGCACACCGCGTTCGACGGCGTCCGAGCCGTCGACTACGACGGCCACACCTTGACGCTCGGCGTCGCGAACCCCCTGGCCAAGGACCGGATCGAGGGTCGCTACCTCGGACTCGTGAGGGATGCCCTCATCGAAGCCGGCGCGCCCGACGCCCAGCTGCGGCTCAAGATCGACGCCGTCGAACCGCCGCCGCCGTGGTGGGTCGACCAGCCCACCCAGACCCAGCTGCCGCTCGCGGCCGGCTCGCCGCCGCCGTTGATCCCGATGCCATCCCAACCGCGGATGGACACGACGAAGCCTGAAGAGAACGTAGAGCTGAACCCCCGGTACACGTTCGAGAACTTCGTCATCGGGGGATCGAACCGGTTCGCCCACGCGGCTGCCCAGTCGGTGGCCGAGATGCCGGCCAAGAAGTTCAACCCGCTCTTCATCTACGGCGACGCCGGGTTGGGCAAGACCCACCTGCTGCAGGCCATCGCCAGCTACGTGAACGAGCAGTACCCCACCCATCGGGTCCGCTACGTGACGTCCGAGACGTTCCTCAACGAGTTCATCGACTCGATGCACGGCGACAGCCGGGACGCGTTCAAGCGCCGCTACCGCGACATCGACGTGCTGCTCGTCGACGACGTCCAGTTCTTCGAGGGCAAGCAGGAGACGGTGGAGGAGTTCTTCCACACGTTCAACCACCTGCACCAGACCAGCCGCCAGATCGTGCTGTCGTCGGACCGGCCGCCCGATCAGATCGGCATCGAGGACCGCCTCCGCAGCCGGTTCAAGCAAGGCCTCATGACCGACATCCAGCCGCCCGAGCTGGAGACCCGACTGGCCATCCTCCGCAAGAAGGCCGACCTCGACGCGTCCGGCATCCCGGCCGACGTGCTCGAGTTCATCGCCACGCACATCACCGACAACATCCGGGTGCTCGAGGGCGCGCTCATCCGGGTGTCGGCCTTCGCCAGCCTCACGCACGAGCCGCTGACAGTCGACCGCGCCACCCAGGTGCTGGCCGACCTCATGACCCAGGACCAGCCCCGGCCGATAACGCCGCAGCTGATCCTCGACGAGACGGCCGAGCTGTTCGGCTTCACGGTCGAGGAGATCATCTCCAAGCACCGCCAGCGGCCGCTCGTCACCGCCCGCCAGATCGCCATGTACGTCATGCGGGAGCTGACCGAGCTCTCGTACCCCAACATCGCCCGGGTCTTCGGCGGCCGTGACCACACCACGGTCATCCACGCGGTCGAGAAGATCGGCGCGCTGATGCCGAAGGACCGGCAGATCTACGATCAAGTCACCCTGCTGATGCAGCGGGTGCGACAGGGGCGTTGAAACAGCGCTGAACGGCGCCATGCTCAGGGCCGGCAGCAACGGAGCAGCCGACCAGGAACAGCCCATTCAGCGCCTCCGTGGAAAACCCTCCGGAAGAGCTGTGGAACAGGCACCGGAAACAGTGGACAATCTGTGCTCCATCCCCATGAGGTCACCCATGGTCCCATCAGGCTGTGGGAGCCTGGGGACGAACAGGGGACAGACATCGTCCGTGTGGCCTGGGGTTATCGCAACTCGTCCACAATCCACAGCCCCTACTACTGCCTCTAGTTAGATATCCAAAGAACGACAGAGAAAGTGAGCGGCGGCGTGAAGTTCCGATGCGAGCGTGACGTGCTGGTCGAAGCCCTCGGCACGGCGGTCCGCGCCACGGCCAACCGCGGCGGGGCCTCTCCTGTCCTAGCCGGCATTCGCACCGAGCTGCGTGAGGGCCAGCTCACCCTCACCGGCCACGACCTCGAGCTGACGATTTCGGTCACGCTCACCGACGGCATCGCCGGCGATGCCGACGGGGTCACGGTGCTCCCGGCCCGTCTGGTGTCCGATGTCGTCAAGGCCCTGCCTCCCGGCGCGGTCGAGGTCACCATCGCCGACGAGGAGGCCCGGATCACAGCCGGCCGGGCGGAGTTCTCGTTGCGGGTGCTGCCCGCCGACGAGTTCCCCCGCTACCCGCAGCCCGAAGGCGAGCCGCTGACGCTGCCGGCCGCCGAGTTCCTCGGAGCGCTGCGTCAGGTCGTCCCTGCGGCCTCCAGCGACGACGCGCGGCCGATCCTGACCGGTGTGCTCGTCTCGGCCGAGGACGACGGCCTGCGGCTCGTAGCGACCGACTCGTACCGCCTGGCGGTGCGCGACCTGCCGGGCCAGGCGCTGCTGTCCGAGGGGCAGTCGGTCTTGGTGCCGTCGCGGGCCCTCAACGACCTCACCAAGATCCTCAGCGACGCTGACGAGCTCACGCTGCGGCTGGGCGAGCGCGATGCCAGCTTCGAGGCGGGCAACGTCCGGCTCACCACGGTGCTCATCGAGGGCGACTTCCCGCCGTACAAGGGCCTCATCCCGAAGGGTCATCCCAACCGGCTGATCGTCGGGCGCGAGGCGCTGCTCGAAGGTGTGCGCCGCGTCAAGCTGCTCGCCCGCGAGGCCACCCCGGTCCGACTCTCGATGTCGAGTGAAGGGTTGGAACTGGTGGCGGTCACCCAGGACGTCGGCCAGGCCCACGAGTCGCTCGACGCCAAGTTCGAGGGTGCCGAGCTCGTCGCCGCGTTCAACCCCGACTACCTCCTGCAGGGCGTCGAGGTCATGTCGGGCGACGAGGTCGTCATCGAGACCGTCGACGCGCTCAAGCCGGCCACGGTTCGCAGCCCCGACCACGCCGAGTTCCTCTACCTCCTCATGCCCGTGCGGGTCAGCTAGCCAGCTCGTCACCTAGGTGCGCATCTCGTCTCTGTGGCTCACCGACTTTCGTGGCTACGAGAGCGCGGAGCTGCACCTCGCCCCCGGGTTCACTGCGCTCGTCGGCCACAACGGCGCCGGCAAGACCAACCTCATGGAGGCCATCGCGTGGCTCGCCACGCTGTCGTCGTTCCGGAGCGCGCCGATCGACGCGATGGTTCGTCGGGGCGCGGAGTTCGCAGTCGTGCGAGCCGAGGCGGTGCGGGAGGACCGCAACCTGCTCATCGAGGCGCAGCTGACCCGGAGCGGCCGCAACCGCGTCCAGGTCAACCGCCAGCCGCTGCGCCGGGCGCGCGACCTGCTCGGTGCGCTGCGGGTCACGGTCTTCACGCCCGACGACCTCGTGGTGGTCAAGGGCAGCCCGGGGGAGCGGCGGCGCTTCATCGACGACGCGCTGGTCGCGCTGCACCCGCGGCACGACACGTTGCGCGGTGACGTCGACAAGGTGCTGCGCCAACGCTCGACCTTGCTGAAGCAGTGCGGCGGCAAGCTGGACGAGTCAGCGGCGTTCACGCTCGACGTGTGGGACACGAAACTGGCCGAGGCGGGGGAGGCCTTGGCCGCGGCCCGCGTCGATCTCCTCGATCGGATGCGCCCGGTGTTGGCCGAGACCTACGACGCGCTCGCTCGACGTCCAGCGGAGGTTGAGGTTCGTTACGCCTCCGAGTGGCGTGAGCAGGGCCTCGCCGCGGCGCTGGCGAGCGCGCGGCGCGACGACCTCCGCCGGGGGGTGTGCACGGTCGGGCCACACCGCGACGACCTCGAGCTGACCATAGGCGGCTTCCCGGCGCGCACCCAGGGGAGCCAGGGGGAGCAGCGGACGCTCGCGCTGGCGCTGCGCCTGGCGGTGCACCGCGTCGTCGCCGAGGACACCGGGAGCGCGCCCGTGTTGCTGCTCGACGACGTCTTCAGCGAGCTCGACCCCGACCGCAGCGCGGCGCTGCTCGCCAACCTGCCGCCCGGCCAGGTGCTGCTGACGACCGCGGGCGTCCTGCCCGAGGGCGCGCACCCCGACATCGTCCTGGAGATCGCCGGCGGCGTCATCCGCCCGAAGGACGAGCGCAGATAGGTCCGCCTGGTCCCCTTGGGCGGTACAAGTAGGCCCGAGCGTCCCGCATCCGCTCGGCCGCTTGCCCGAGCGTGGTGAAATGGGGGTCATGCCGTGGCGACCGCTTCCCGGGAAGGGCCCGGCGCCGGCGCGGGTCGGTGCCCTCCTCGATCGCACGCTGCGGTCGCTAGGGACCCCGTCGGTCGCCGGCGTCGAGACCGTATTCGACCGCTGGGACGACGTGGTCGGTGTGGCCATGGCGGGTCGCACCCGCCCGCTGCGGATCGACGGCGAGACCCTGGTCGTGAGCTGCGACGAGCCGGCGATCGCGACCCATGTGCGGTTCCTCCAGGCCGAGCTCGTCGAGCGGCTCGCCCAACTCTCGGGCGAGCGCCGGATCACCCGGATCGAACCGAAGGTCACCTCGACGCGGCGCAACCCCCGGCCCCCGCGGCGAAACCCGCGTCAGGGCTGATCAAAGGGCCTACCGTCCACGTGACGGGCCCTACCCGGTGGTAGGCTGTACCCGTTGTGATGTGCGGTTCTGACCAGGAGCTTCCACTGCGAAGCCGGTCGAACGCACCGTCGGTCGGGGAACGCTGAAAGGGTCGCGTTTTGGCGCAGGGAAGCACCTCGTATGGAGCCAAGGACATGCAGGTTCTGGAGGGACTCGATCCCGTCCGGAAGCGTCCTGGCATGTACATCGGCTCGACCGGCGCGACCGGGCTCCACCACTGCGTCTGGGAGGTCGTCGACAACTCGGTCGACGAGGCCATGGCGGGCTACTGCACCCGCATCGACATCACCCTCCTGGCCGACGGTGGTTGCCGGGTCGTCGACAACGGCCGGGGCATCCCCACCGACACCCACCCGGTCCACAAGATCTCCGGTGTCGAGATCGCCCTCACCAAGCTGCACGGCGGCGGCAAGTTCGGCGGCGACGGCTACAAGGTGTCCGGCGGCCTCCACGGTGTCGGCGTGTCGGTGGTCAACGCCCTGTCCCGCAAGCTCGTCGTCGAGGTCGACCGGGGTGGCAAGCGCTACGTCATGACCTTCGCCGACGGCGGCAAGCCCCAGGGCAAGCTCAAGAACGTGGGGCCCGCGCCGCAGAACGGCAAGAGTGGCGAGCCCCGCCACGGCACGGTGGTCACCTTCTGGCCCGACGACACCGTCTTCGAGACCGTCGAGTTCTCGGCCCGCACCATCACGGAGCGCCTCCAGATGATGGCGTTCCTGAACAAGGGCCTCGAGATCCGCTTCAAGGACGAGCGGCCCGACCACAACAACGACCTCGTCACCTACAAGTACTCGGGCGGCATCGTCGACTTCGTCAAGCACATCAACCAGACGAAGGAGAGCCTGTTCTCCCGGGTCGGGTACTACACCGACGGCGACAAGGACTCCGAGGTCGAGGTCGCGTTCCAGTGGAACACCGGCTACAACGCCGACGGCATCCACAGCTTCGCCAACGGCATCAACACCACCGAGGGCGGCACCCACGTCGAGGGCTTCAAGGCGGCCCTCACCACCGCGGTCAACAAGTACGCCCGGTCCAAGAACCAGCTCAAGGAGAAGGACCCCAACCTCCAGGGCGAGGACATCCGCGAGGGCATCACCGCCATCATCTCGGTGCGCCTGCGCGACCCGCAGTTCGAGGGCCAGACCAAGGCCAAGCTCGGCAACACCAGCATGAAGACGCTGGTGCAGAAGGCCACCAACGAGAAGCTGGGCGACTGGCTCGAGGAGAACCCCACCGAGGCCAACAAGGTCGTCAAGAAGGCGATCGCGGCCTCGCAGGCCCGTGCCGCGGCCAAGAAGGCCCGCGACGTCATCCGCAACAAGACGTTGCTCGACGGCGCCGGCATGCCCGACAAGCTCAAGGATTGCTTCTCCAAGGACCGCAAGGAGCGGGAGATCTTCATCGTCGAGGGCGACTCGGCGGGCGGCTCCGCGGTGTCGGCCCGCGACCCCAAGACCCAGGCGATCCTCCCGATCCGGGGCAAGATCCTCAACGTCGAGCGGGCCCGCATCGACAAGATGCTGAAGAACCTCGAGGTGCAGACCCTGATCTCCGCCATCGGGGCCGGCATCGGTGAGGACTTCGACGTCGACAAGCGGCGCTACGACAAGGTCGTGCTGCTCACCGACGCCGACGTCGACGGTGCCCACATCCGCACGCTGCTGCTCACGTTCTTCTTCCGCCAGATGCGCGACCTCGTCGAGAACGGCAACGTGTACATCGCCCAGCCGCCGCTGTACTCCACCGAGGTCGCCAAGGAGAAGGTGTACCTCAAGGACGACGCCGCCAAGGCCCAGTTCCTTCGGGATCACCCGAACCACAAGAAGGAGTTCGGCCGGCTGAAGGGCCTCGGCGAGATGGACGCCGACGAGCTCGGGATCACCACCATGGACCCCGAGCACCGCACGTTGCTGCAGGTCAACGTCGAGCAGGCTGCGCTGGCCGACGAGGTCATGTCGGTCCTCATGGGCGACGACGTCGAGCTGCGCAAGCACTTCATCCAGACCAACGCGCGCGACGTGCGCTTCCTCGACATCTGAGCGTGAGAGCGGAATGAGCGATCCCACCATCGGCGATGACAACGGCGGCGCCCGGCTCGAGATCGAGCCGGTCGAGATCCAGGAGGAGATGGAGCGCGACTTCCTGGACTACGCCATGTCGGTCATCACGGCTCGGGCCCTGCCCGATGCCCGTGATGGCCTGAAGCCAGTCCACCGCCGGATCCTCTGGGGCATGCACGACATCGGCGCGCGGCCGGACCGGAGCTTCCTGAAGTGCGCCCGCGTCACCGGCCACGTCATGGGCCACTTCCACCCCCACGGCAACGGCCCCATCTACGACGCCCTGGTGCGCATGGCGCAGGACTTCTCGTTGCGACATCCGCTGGTCGCAGGGCACGGCAACTTCGGCTCACCCGACTTCGGGCCGGCCGCCGAGCGCTACACCGAGTGCCGCCTCGCGCAAATCGCCATGACCATGCTCGACGGCATCGACGAGGAGACCGTCGACTTCCAGGACAACTACTCGGGTGAGACCGAGGAGCCGGTCGTCCTCCCGGCGCGGTTCCCCAACATGCTGGTCAACGGCGTGCAAGGCATCGCGGTGGGCATGGCCACCAACATCCCGCCGCACAACCTGGCGGAGACCATCGACGCCACCGTGCACCTCCTCGAGAACCCGGGCGCCACGGCCGACGACCTCATGCAGTTCGTCAAGGGGCCCGACTTCCCGACCGGCGCGCTGATCATGGGCCGGCAGGGGATCATCGACGCCTACCGGACCGGCAAGGGCTCCATCAAGCTGCGAGCGGTCGCCGAGATCGAGGAGAGCACCGGCCGGGGGCACCGCGAGCGGATCGTCGTCACCGAGATGCCCTACCAGGCGTCGATCGCGGCCACGGCGGCGAAGATCAAGGAACTGGTCGAGACCAAGGCCATCGAAGGGATCGCCGACGTCAACGACGAGTCGGCCAAGGGCCAGACCCGTCTGGTCATCGAGCTCAAGAAGGACGCCCCCGGGCTCGTCATCCTCAACAACCTCTACAAGCACACCCCGCTGCAGACGAACTTCGCAGTCAACATGGTGGCGCTGGTCGACGGCATCCCCCGCACGCTCAGCCTCGACCAGGCGTTGCAGGCCTACGTCGACCACCAGATCGACGTCGTGCGGCGCCGGTCGGAGTTCCGGCTCCGGAAGGCCAAGGCCCGGGCCCACATCGTCGAGGGTCTCCTCAAGGCCATCAACGTCATCGACGAGATCATCGCCCTCATCCGCGGTTCGGAGAACCGGGCCGAGGCGAAGGTCGGCCTCATGGCGGCGCCGTTCGAGTTCAGCGAGGAGCAGGCCGAGCACATCCTCGACATGCGGCTCGGGCAGCTCACCCGGCTGGCCCGGATCGACCTCGAGGCCGAGCTCGACACGCTGCGGGAGACCATCCGCGAGCTGGAGGCCATCCTCGGCGACGAGCAGAAGCTGCGGAGCGTCATCAAGGAAGAGCTCCTCGCCGTCAAGGAGAAGTTCGCCGACCCCCGGCGGTCGCAGATCACGTTCGACGCCGGCGAGCTCGACCTCGAGGACCTCATCGACGACGAGGAGCTCGTCGTCACCATGTCGGCCAAGGGCTACGTGAAGTCGGTCCTGGCCGACACCTTCAAGGCCCAGGGCCGGGGAGGACGGGGCATCGCCGGCGCCAAGCTGCGCGACGACGACTACGTCACTCACATCCTCACCACCACCGCCCACGCCTACCTGCTGTTCTTCTCGAACATGGGGCGGGTCTACCGGCTCAAGGCCCACGAGATCCCCAAGAAGGACCGCACCGCCCGGGGCACCGCCATCGTCAACCTGCTGGCCCTGCAGCCGGGCGAGCACATCCAGGCGATCATCGACACCCGCGACTACGAGACGAACCCCTACCTCTTCTTCGTCACCCGGCAGGGGCAGGTCAAGAAGACGAAGTTCAACGAGTACGACTCGTCGCTGCGGACCGGGCTCATCGCGATCAACCTGCGGGACGGCGACGAGCTGGTCGGGGTCATGCCGACCGAAGGCAGCCAGGACATCTTCCTGGTCTCACAATCGGGCATGGCCATCCGCTTCAACGAGGACGAGGTCCGGTCCATGGGCCGCGCCGCCGCCGGGGTCCGGGGCATGAAGCTCAAGGCCGGCGACGAGCTGGTGTCGTGCGGTGCCTCCGCCCCAGACGTGGCGCTGCTCATCGTCACCGATGCCGGTTACGGCAAGCGCACCCAGCTGGACAAGTTCAACGCCCAAGGCCGTGGCGGCCAGGGCGTGCGGGGCATCAAGCTCACCGCCCGCAAGGGCAAGGTCGTGGCGGCCTTCATGGTCGACATCGAAACCGAGATCATGCTGATCTCCTCGTCGGGCACGCTCATTCGCATCCCGGTCCGTGACGTATCGTCGCAGGGTCGTGATGCCACCGGCGTGCGCATCATGAACCTCGACCAAGGCCAAACGGTGGCCGCGGTCGCTCCGGTCTTCGTCGGCGACGACTGACCCACCTACCCCTCCGTGGGGTCTCCCTACTTGTGCTGTGTGATCGCGCTCGGTTTGGTCGGGCGCGGGGAGGCCCCTCATGGATTCTGGGCAGGACAACGGGCAGGCGACGATGTTCGCCGCCCTGGCGTTGGGTGTGATGGCGGCGCTGGTGCTGGGCATCGGTGCAGCCGGGCGGGTGCTGGTCGACCGGGCGCAGGCTCGGACGGCGGCCGACGCGTCGGCGTTGGCGGGCGCGGCGTCGGGCGGTCGGGGCGCGGCGGAGCGGTTGGCGGCGGCCAACGGGTCGCGGGTGGTCGACTACCGGACCGACGGCGACGAGGTGGTGGTCAAGGTCGCGCGGGGGCGGACGTCGGCGTTCGCCCGGGCTCGCTTCGTACCGCGGCCGGTGACCTGGGGGCCCGGGCTGCCCGGCAACCTGCCGCGGGGTGGGGCCGGGATGCGGTCCGGGCTGGTCGTGCCCCTGGTGGCAGCGTTGGCGCGGGCCGATCGGATGCTCGGGACGCCGGTCCCGATCGCCTCGGGGCTGCGAACCCGGGCCCAGCAGCAGTCCCTCTGGGACCGCCGGGGGTCGAACCCGTACCCGGTCGCGCGGCCGGGAACGTCGCACCACGAGCGGGGTCTGGCGGTCGACGTGCCGCGGTGGTTCGTGCCCCGACTGCTCACCGTGGCGGCCCGAGCCGGGCTGTGCCAACCCATGCCGGTGAGCGATCCGGTGCATTTCGAGTTGTGTCCGTAATGCTCGCCGCCGCCTATCGCGGGGAGGTCTGCCGTAAACTCCCGCCGATGTCGGTCGATCGGCCCGAGACAGCTACGGCACCAACCGAACCGGCGGGCAATGGTCATGACAATGAGGCCTCTACCGGGGTAGACGATTCCGTGAGCGAAGCGTCCAGCGAGTCGCCGGGAGATGAGCCGACGGACAGCACTGAGCCCCTGGGGTCGCCGCCGATCTTCGGCGAGCGCGAGGCCATCGCCGTGCCGCCTGCACCTGCACCTGCGCCGACACCGGAGCCAGGGCCGGGGCCGGTAGCGCCGCCGGCCAGCACTCCCGGCTCGGATGGCATTCGGCCCGGACCGGTTGCCCAGCCGGCGTTGCCTCCGCAGCCGCAGCAGCAGCCTCGGCCGCGCCCGGGCCGGGGTCCCGCCGAGGGTTCCGAGGTGCGGTGGGTCACCCACCGGCTGCGGCACGTCAGCCTGTGGTCGGTGTGCAAGGTGGCCGGCCTGTTCTACGTGTGCCTGTTCTTCTCGCTGCTGGTTGCGACGGTCCTGCTGTGGAACGTGGGGCGGGCGACCGGGACGGTCGAGGACTTCGAGAGCTTCATCAGCGGCATGGGGTCATACGGCGAGTGCGTGCCGGAGAAGACCCTCAAACCCGGCACCGAGTTCGAGCGGGACGAGGACTGCAGCAAGGGCAACGTCCGGGTCGGCAACTTCCATTTCGACGGCCGGGTGGTGTTCCGCACCGCCCTGTTCGGCGGGATGGTGTTCGTCATTGCGGCCACCGCGGCCACGTTGCTGTTGACGATCCTGTTCAACTTGCTGAACGACATCACGGGCGGCGTGCGCTACACGCTCATCCGCGAACCGGGCGCCGGCCCACCCCCGCAACCCCTCGGTCGCGGCCGCAATCCTCGTATGCGCCGCGTCGACGCCTGAGCTACGATCGCTCACTCGCCAAGGGGCTATAGCTCAGTCGGTTAGAGCGCACCCCTGATAAGGGTGAGGTCGCTGGTTCGATTCCAGCTAGCCCCACTCCCTTGGCTACGGCAGGTTGGGCACGGTGCCGATGTCGACGATCTCCACGTCGTATTGCGGTGTCTCGTCGTCGTCGGTTGGGGTGACATCCGGCTGGATGTGGGAGAACAGCAGGTGGTTGGCCGTGCTGAGCTCGGGGTGGCCGGCGAAGTTGTAGCAGGCGGCGGCCGTGCGGGGTTGCCCGGCGTCGTCGGCCTCACACCCCGGCATGACGGCGCCCTCGTTCTTGACGAGGGTCCACGGCCCGTCGGGCGATGCGGCCTGCCAGACGCGGTAGGTGCCCGCCCACGATGTCGCCTCCAGCAGGAGGAAGCCCTTGCCCAGTGCCGTGTAGTCACCGACGTAGATCGACCCGCCGAACCCGACCGGCCCCCGGGTGGGGGAGGTCGCCGGCACGATCGTCGTCGCCTGGGCGGGCGTGCCGTTCCACGAGCCGGCGCCGGCGCTGCCGGTGTGCCACTTGTACTGAGCGGGATCCGTGATGCTGCCCTGCGGCACCCGTACGGCGTCCACCGTGCCGCTGCCGCACTTCTGGGCGACGTTCCCCAGGTAGGGATCGATGTAGGGGAGGCACTCGCTGCCGAAAAGGTAGAGGTACCCACCGGAGAAGACGGGACCGGACCAGACCAGCGGCCAGTCGAGGTCGCTGCCCGAGAACGGCGCCGAGGGCGTCCCGACGCCCGGGCTCGAGGCGTTGTAGATGATGGTCTCCGACACCACGGAGCCGCTCACCGCGTCGTAGATGGCGACGCCCGACTGCTTGACGTGGATGTCGGCGAGCGTGTTCGTCTTCAGGTTGGCCGTCCCGGTGAAGCACACGTCGGTGAACGGCAGCACCATGAGCCGCGGCCCGACGGCGGCGGGAGCTCGCGTCACGCCCCACGCCCAGCGGATGGCGACCGAGTCGGGCTTGCTGTCGCCGACCACATCCGCCCCGCAGTTCTGTCCCATGGGCCCCGGGATCGGCCCCGGGCCGTTGAGGATCCCCGCCGGACCATTGTTGTTCGGCCGCGGTGTCGCACCCCCGTCGCTGATCGCAGTGGGGACCCGTTCCGGGGTGATCGTGCTGATCCCCTTGTAGGTCCCGATGAAGGCGAAGAACAGTCCCTCAATCGTCTCGCGGGCCGAGTTGAAGATCGGCGCCATGTCGCAGAAGACCCACAGGTTCTCGGTCGGCGTCGCCGTCGGGTCGGTCGCGGGAGGCAGCGGCGCGCTCCACCCGCACTCGCGGGGCAGGTCGTACAGGTTCGCCCGTTCCCAGTTGCTGGCGACGGTCGCCCCGGGCAGGGCCGACTCGATCGGTACGTCGCCGAGCGCGACCGCCTCGATCTCCCGGTCGGCGGCCCGGAAGTGGGTCGCCAGCAGCTGGCCCGTCGTGCTCAGGTCGGGATGCCCGACGATCGGCCCACAGAGCACGCATCCCGTGGACCCCGTGAGCCGCTGCGTCCATCGGCTGGTGGGCGAGTCGGCCTGCCAGATGCGGTAGCCCCCGCCCACGTTGGTCATCTCGACGAGCACCAGCCCTTCGCCCCGGCCGGCGTACCCGGGCTGTCCTTGGCGGGCCACCCACCGGTAGTCGTTGACCTGCGCGTACAGCGGCCCCGCGCCGGTCCCGGCCGGCAGGATCGACTCGGCGTGGGCGGCATCGGTCCAGCCGAGCTGAGTCTTGGGGTCGGTGGGCCCCTGCAGCCCGGCCCGGCTCTTCGCCCAGTAGCGGTAGTTGGCGGGGTCGTGGAGCGTGCTCGTCCCGGTCAGGGGGACGTGCACGAGGAAGACCCGGCCGGCGCTGCACCCCACCCCGGCGAGGGTGTCGCAGTTGGAGGCGAAGAAGTAGGCGTGCATGGTGGGGGTACCGAGCTGCACCCGGTCGAACAGCGGGCTGCCCAGGGTCTCGTACCACTGCAGGTCGGCGGTGCCCGGTGGGTCGAACACGGTGAACCGGGCCTTGATCTGGTTCGTCGCCGGGTCCCACGCCGCCATCCCGAGCCGCTTGGGGTGCACCGCGCCGCCCACGCTGTCGACGCAGGCCTCCACGTAGGTGACGATCAGCACGTTCTGGGAGTTGGTGACCGTGACCGGTGTCGTCCCGTCGCGCAGGAACAGCGTGCCGCCCGGCCCCGCCGCTAGCCCGGTCGCCCGGAGCGTCGCGTAGGCCGGGGACGCCCCGCAGGCCAGGTCGGTCGGGTTCGGGAGGAGCAGCTCCGGGGCCCGGTCGCTGGGCAGCGAGCCGATCGCTTGCGGCGGGCTCGGCAGCTCGCTGAGCGCAGCGGGGACGTCGCCGGGGACAGTCGGGCCGATCGATGCGAACGTGCCGGGCCGCAGGGTCGTGCTGCCGGTCACCTCCTGGATGTCGCAGAACAACCAGATGCTCTGGGTCTTGTCGGACGGCAAGGGCACGCTGAACCCGCAGTCCCGCCGGAGGTTGCGGCTTGCGTTCTCGTACCGGGACGTGAGCACGCCGGGCGGCGCCACTGCTGCCGCCGGCGGGGGCCCGCTGATCGACAGCGACACCACGAGCAACGCCACGGACGCGGCGAACGACGCGACAACTCGACCACGTACACCCACGGAACCCTCCCCAGATCGCCTCTGGGACGGAGTGTAGGACAGCCCGTACTGGTGCGGCCGGAGCTGCCGGCCGGGGACCGGTACGGTGGCCGGGTGGGCGGATTTCTGAGTGCTGCGGGGTGGGCGGGTGTGCTCGTCTTCCTGCTGCCCATCGGGGGCTACGTCTGGTTGGCGCGGCGGACGGGAGTGCGGCCGACGTGGCGGTTCGGGCGGATGTACCTCGCCTTCCAGGCCGTCTGGTTCGTCGTGGCGCTCGTCGTCGCGGCCCTGCTGTGGGTGCTGCCGTCGTTCGTGCGGGGGATCCTCGGCGCCGGGGTGGGGTTCGGGGTGCTGCTCGTCGTGCCGGGGGCGTCGATCATGGCGCGCTTCCTCGTCGCGGCCGTCCGGTTCGGGCGGTTGCCGGTGGTCGCCACCAACTTCGCCGCCGGCTTCACCTACGTCGTGCCCGGGGACGAGCGGTACGAGGTCACGCCCTTCGACACCCATCTCTTCCGGACGGCCGACGCTGCCGAGGCCGCAGGGTTCCATCACCTGGACTCCGAATAGCTACTTCGGGTTATTATTGACTCCAGCGGTCGATATCTGAGCTTTGTTGAACCTGCTGTCTGGGGGATTTTGATGTCGAACGCAATTCGGCGCGCCTGCGCGGGCGTCGTCGTGCTCTTGGTGGGCGTCGTGGGTGGGGTGGCCTTGCCGGCCGTCGGGCCAACAGCGGCTGGAGCACAGACACCCGACTTCTACACACCACCGTCGCCGCTGCCCGCAGGGCAGAACGGTGACGTCGTCAAGTCACAGTCGATCACCTACAGCGGGGCGGCGACCGCCCGACGGATCATGTACCTGTCCCGGGACGTGCGGAACAACCCCATGGCCGTGACCGGCACCGTCCTCGTGCCCACCACCGCGTGGCCCGGGCCCGGCCCCCGGCCGATCGTCGCCTACGCCCCGTTCACCGCAGGCATGGGCGACCAGTGCGCGGTCTCGAAGGTCGTCGCCGGCGAGGTCGGTGCCGACCTGGTGTCGGGCGTGCAGACGGGCTTCATCAACGCCCTGCTCGCCAAGGGCATCGCCGTCGCCCAGACCGACTACCAGGGTCTCGGGACGCCCGGCGACCACACCTACGTCATCCGCACGCCCACGGCCCACGCGGTGCTCGACGTCCTGCGCGCCGCCCAGCGCCTGCCCGGGACCGGGCTCGCGCCCAACGGACCGGTTGGGATCGCCGGCTACTCCCAGGGCGGCGGGGCATCGGCGGCAGCTGTCGAGCTCGAGCCGACCTACGCGCCCGAGCTCGACCTGAAAGCCGCCTACGTCGGCGCGGCACCCGCCGATCTGACGGTCCTCGCGACCAGCCTCGACGGCAGCTTCTACGCCGGTTTCCTCGGCTTCTCGCTGATCGGCATCAACGCCGCGTATCCCCAGGCCGGGCTCCTCGACCTGGCCAACGACGCCGGCAAGCAGCTGTTCACCGAAGCCAACACGGTCTGCACCTTCGATGCGGTCTTCCGCTACGCCTACCGCCAGACCAGCACGCTGACCAAGGACGGCCGGCCCGTGTCGGCCTACCTCGGCCAGGAGCCGTTCAAGTCCATCGTGGCGGAGAACAAGCTGGGCAACGTCCGGCCGAGCGCTCCGGTCCTCGTCGAGCACAACTTGTTCGATGACGTGCTGCCCTACGCCCAGGGCAAGCAGCTGGCCAAGGACTGGTGCGCCAAGGGTGGCAACGTCCAGTTCGCCGACCTCGTCGTGTGGGTGCCGATCTTCGCCCACCTCTTCGGGGCGTCGACGGCGCAGGGCGACGCCGCCAACTGGCTGGGCCAGCGCTTCGCCGGCACCGCGGCGACCCCGAACTGCGGGGGCTTCTGAGCGAGGGGGCTGTGGCGGTCACCTGACCGCCACAGCCTCGATCTCAGTTCGAGGGACGACGGCTTACGTCGTTGGGGATCGGGAAGCTACGGTGGCAGACCCTTCCCGACATTGGAGAGACGACCTATGGCTTTGCTGCGCCGTGCGCTGGCTGCCGTGAGCATCGCAGGCCTGATCGCCATCGTCCTGCGCCTGCGCAGCGGTGGCGGCACCCCACCGCAATCGGGCGGCTGGCGCGAGCTCCGCGGCCCCGACCTGCGGTAAGGCCAGGAGGCGGACCATGAAGGTGCTCGTGCAGGGGGTTGGCGCGGTCGGGGCCCGCGTCGCTCGCTACCTCGTGGCCAACGACGACGTGACCGACGTGCTCATCGGGGACTCCAGTCCCCGGCTCCGCACGTCGGTCGCCGCGTCGCTCGGCTCCCGGGCGCAGGCCATCGACACCGCCGACGACCCGGCCGGGGCCATCGCCGCCGCTGGGGCCGACGTCGAAGTGGCCGTGCTCGCCACCCCGGCTCACTACCAGCCCGAGCTGGCGCGCCAGCTCCTCGCCGCCGGCCGCCACGTCGTCACAACCGCCGACTCGATCCCCGCGGTGCGGAGCCTGCTCGACCTCGACGCCGAGGCCAAGGAGCGGGGCCTGGCGCTGGTCGTCGGCGCGACGTTCGGGCCCGGCCTGTCATGCGTGCTCGCCCGGCACGCGGCGTCGCTGTTCGACAGCGTCGACGAGATCCACGTCGCCCACCACGGCACTGGCGGCCCGTCCTGCGCCCGCCAGCACCACGCCGCGTTGCGGGGCCGGGGTCTCGACTGGCGCGACCTGGCCTGGACCCGACGCCCGCCGGGCTCGGGCCGCGAGCTGTCGTTCTTCCCCGACCCCATAGGCGGTGCCGACTGCTACCGCGCCGCGCTGCCCGACGCGTTGCTGCTGGTCCCGGCCTTCCCCGGGGTCAGCCGGGTCACCGCCCGCCAGGCCGCCACCCGCCGTGACCGCCTGACCGCCGGCCTCCCCATGCTCCGCCGGCCCCACCCCGAGGGCCGCATCGGTGGCCTCCGGGTCGAGGTCCGGGGCCGCCGCAGCCAGCTCCACGACACGGTCGTGCTCGGTGCCATCGACCGCCCGGCGGTCGCTGCCGCCACCGTCGCCGGCCTCGCCGCACGGTGGGTCGGCGCGGGCAAGGTCGAGCCGGGCGCACGCGGCCTGGCCGCCAGCGTCGACGCCCTCCCGTTCCTCCACGACCTCTCCGAGGCGGGGGTACGTGCCGCAGTCTTCGAGGGTGCGGCAGAATCCATGTAGTGATCGTCGACTGCGCCGTCTACACGAAGGGTGAGCGCCAGCCCGGCAAGCTGGAGCTCGACCAGGTCTTCGACGCCGCGCACAACCGGGACGACAGCTTCGTGTGGATCGGGCTCTTCGAGCCGACCCACGACGAGTTCGTCGACGTCGCCGAGGCCTTCCGCCTCCACCCGCTCGCCGTCGAAGACGCGGTCCACGCCCATCAGCGACCGAAGCTGGAGGTCTACGGCGAGCATCTCTTCGTCGTCGCCAAGACCGCCCGCTACGACGACGAGAGCGAGACCGCCGAGTTCGCCGAGGTCCAGATCTTCGCCGGCCACGGGTTCGTCGTCACCGTCCGCCACGGGAAGGCCAGCCCGCTGAGCGAGGTGCGCAAGCGGCTCGAGTCCGATCCCGACCACTGCCGGCTCGGACCGCTCGTGGTGGTGCACGCCATCCTCGACTACATCGTCGACGGCTACTTCCCGGTTCTCGACGGCTTCGACAACGACATCGTCGAGGCCGAGGACGAGGTCTTCACCCCCGAGCGCAACAACCCGGCCGAGCGCATCTACAAGCTGAAGCGCCAGGTCCAGGACCTGGACCGGGCCATCGAGCCGCTGCTCGACGCGCTGACCGAGCTGCGCCGCGGCAACCACCCCTTCGACGGCACCCAACTCGAGCACTACTTCCGCGACGTCGAGGACCACGTCCACAAGGCCGCGTCCCGGTCCCAGGGCCAGGCCGAGGTCCTGTCGGACGCGCTCAACGTGAACCTGGGCCAGATCTCGGTCCGCCAGAACGAGGACATGCGGACCATCTCCGGCTGGGCGGCCATCTTCGCCGGGCCCACCCTGCTCGCCGGGGTGTGGGGCATGAACTTCAAGGACATGCCCGAGCTCGACGAGTGGTGGGGCTACCCGTCCGCCCTGGCGACCATGGCCGGGCTCGCCTTCGGCATCTGGTTCCTGCTCCGCCGGCGCGGCTGGCTCTAGCGCTCGCTGGCCAGCACCTTCAGCAGGTCGTCGTGGATGAGGCCGTTGGACGCGACGCCGCTCCCGGCGGCGGGTGAAGGGTCGCCGCCGAGGCTGGTGAACGTGCCGCCTGCCTCGCTGAAGATGATCGGCATCGCCGCGACGTCGTAGAGATCGACCAGCGGATCGACCATCGCGTCGACCCGTCCGGTGGCGACCAGCGCGTAGCCGTAGCCGTCGCCCCAGGTGCGCATGTCCATGCCGGCCCGCTTGACCCCGAGCAGCGCGGGCTCGCGCCAGTGGGCATAGCCGCTGGTGGTGAGGTATGCGCCTTCGAGCTGCGGGGTGGTGCTGACCCGGGCTGGCTTGCCGTCGAACCAGCAGCCCCGGCCGCGTCCGGCCCAGACCACCTGGCCGAGCGCGGGCAGGGTGATGACCCCGATGGCCGGCCCGTGCTCGTCGTCGTAGGCCAGCAGGCTGGAGTACAGCGGCACCGCCCGGGTGAACGCCTTGGTGCCGTCGATCGGGTCGAGGATCCAGCGCCGGCCCGAAGTGCCCTCCCGGGGTGGCTCCTCCTCGCCGATGATCGAGTCGTCGGGATGGTGCTCGGCGAGCTGCTCCCGGATGAAGCGCTCGGCGGCGCGGTCGGCCTGGGTCACGGGGGTGCCGTCGGCCTTCGTGTCGATTGCCAGGTCGTCGGTCGCGAACCAGCGGGTGGTCAGCTCGCCGGCTCGGCGCGAGAGCTCGACGGCGAAGCTCAGCAGCTGAGGATCGACAGGGGGGAGGTCGTCAGACGGTTGGGCGGCAGGCACGGCCGCCATCCTGGCAGCTAACCCAGGACGAAGAACAACCGCCCTGAGCAGCTGGTCTTGCCGTCGACGGTGGCGGTAGCGCGGCCCCAGCCGCCGCGGCCGGACATGCGCTCCAGCTCGACCGCGAGGTGCAGCTCGTCGCCCGGCACCACCTGGCGGCGGAAGCGCACCTCCTCGACGCCGCCGAACAACGGCAGCTTGCCGGTGTTCTTCGGGTCCGAGAGTACGGCGATGGCGCCGGTCTGGGCGAGGGCCTCCAGCTGGATGACCCCGGGGAAGATCGGCCGGCCGGGGAAGTGCCCGGCGAGGAAGTCCTCGTCCCCGGTGACCCGGTACAGCGCGGAGATCCGCTCGCCGGCGACCAGCTCGACGACCTCGTCGACGAAGCGGAACGGGGGTCGGTGGGGGAGGAGGTCGATCGGGTTGTCGCTCACGGCTCGACCGGGGCCTCGGCGGGGGCCGGGGCCTGGGCCAGCGCGATGGCGTGGGCGCCGCCGTCGACGTGGACGACCTCGCCGGTGGTGGCCGGGAACCAGTCGGACAGGAGCGCCACGCACGCCCGGGCGGTGGGCTCCGGGTCGCGGACGTCCCAGCCGAGGGGCGCGCGGTGGTGCCACTCGGCCTCGATCTCGGCGAACCCGGGGATCGAGCGGGCGGCCATGGTGCGCAGCGGCCCGGCCGACACGCAGTTGACCCGTATGCCCTTGGGGCCCAGGTCACGGGCCAGGTAGCGGGCCGATGCCTCCAGCGCGGCCTTGGCCACGCCCATCCAGTCGTACGCCGGCCACACCTTGTCCGGGTCGAACGTCAACGCGACGATCCCCGAGCCTGGCGGCATCAGCGGCGCCAGCGTCTGGGCGAGGGCCTTCAGCGAGTAGGTCGAGATCTGGAAGGCGGTCGACACGTCGTCCCACGACGCGGCGAAGATGCCCTCGGGCTGGCCGAGGCACAGCTCGGGGGCAAAGCCGACCGCGTGGAGCACGCCATCGACCCGGCCCCAGCGGTTGCCCAGCTCGGTGGCCAGCGCGCCGTGGTGGGCGGCGTCGGTGACGTCCAGCTCCAGGACGTCGGGCGTGGGGCCGGGGAGGCTGCGGGCGACGCGCTCGGTCAGCCGGGTCGCCCGACCGAAGGAGGTGAGCACGATCTCGGCGCCCGACTTGGCGGCCTGCTCGGCCACCGAGGCGGCGATGGAGTCCTTCGTCAGGACACCGGTTATGACCAGCTTCTTGCCGTCGAGCATCAGCAGTCCTGTCTACAGAGGGAGGTTGTCGTGGCGGCGACGCACGGGCCGCTCGCGCTTCGTGGTCAGCGCCAGCAGCGCCTCGGCCACCGCGAGCCGGGTGGCGGCGGGCTCGATGACCTCGTCGACGAAGCCGCGCTCGGCCGCGACGCGGGGCGAGAGGTGCTCGGCGGTGTACTCGCCCTCGAGCCGCTCCCGCAGCGCGTCGCGGTCACCGTCCTCGGCCTTCAGCAGCGCACGCCGGTGGATGATCTCGACCGCGCCCTTGGCGCCCATGACCGCGATCTCGGCCTGGGGCCACGCCAGCGCGCAGTCGTTGCCCATCGACTTGCAGTCCATGACGATGTAGGCGCCGCCGTAGGCCTTGCGCAGCACCACGCACACCCGGGGCACGGTGGCCTCGGCGTAGGCGAAGGCCAGCTTGGCGCCGTGGCGGACGATGCCCCGCCACTCCTGGTCGCGGCCGGGCCGGAACCCGGGCGTGTCGACGAACGTGAGCAGCGGCACGTTGAACGAGTCACACCAGCGCACGAACCGGGCGCCCTTGAGCGAGCTCTCGATGTCGAGCGCGCCGGCCAGCTGGCTCGGCTGGTTGGCGACGATCCCGACCGGCAGACCGGCGATGCGGCCGAAGCCGACGACGATGCTGGCGCCGAAACGAGCCCGCAGCTCGACGAACCAGTGATCGTCGACCACGTCGGCGATGACCTCGCGCACGTCGTAGGACTCGCGCTCGTTGGCCGGCACGGCGGTCGCGGCCCGGTCACTGCGGCGGTCGGGCGGGTCGAGGGGCGTGGTGGCGGGCGGCGGATCGAGGCTGTTGGCGGGCAGGAACGAGAAGACGTCGCCGACCAGGGCCAGCGCCTCGGCGACATCGGTAGCCACCAGGTCGGCCACGCCGCTGTGGTTCTGGTGCGACCAGGCGTCGCCCAGCCGCTCGGGGTCGACGCCGTTGGTGCCGGTCATGCGGGCGGACGCGTCGGCCGTGTTGACGTAGACCGCGGCCCGCTCGGTCATCACCACCACGTCGGCGAGGCCCACGGCGATGGCCGGGCCGCCCAGGCACGGGCCGTCGACCACCAGCGCGGTGGGCACCACGCCGGACGCCTGGGCCAGCTCGCGGGCGATCATGCCCCAGGCGGTGAGCGCAGCCAGGCCGCCCATGGCGTCGAGGCCCATGCGCTCGACCACGCCGACGATCGGCACGCCGGCCTCGATCCCCGCCCGGATGGTGCGCGCCACCAGCTCGGCGTCGGCACCGGCGATCGCACCTCGGAACCAGGCGACTGTCCGCTCGCCCACCTCCGGCAGCGGGCTGAGCGCCGCCGCCACCGTCCCGGGGCGGGCGGCCGCAACCGGCAGCCGTGGCGCGACCACTTGGCCCATCAGTGGGGCGCCACTCTCACTCGGTCGACTCCGATGGGGGACCGACGACGAGGGCGGCGTTGTGGCCGCCGAAGGCGAACGACGTCGACAGCGCGGGCCCGGGGGCGATGTTGCGGGGTTCGCCGGCCACCACGTCGACCGGGAGGTCGGTGGTCTTGTGGTTGGCGGTCGGCGGGACACGGCCCTCGGTCGCGGCGAGCAGCGCGGCGATGGCCTCGACCGCGCCGGCGGCGCCGATGAGGTGGCCGGTGACGCCCTTCGTCGAGGTCACGGGCACTGCGTGGGCGCCGAAGACCTTGGCGAACGCGGCCGCTTCGGCGGAGTCGTTGTGCGGGGTCGACGTGCCGTGGGCGTTGACGTGCCTGATGGCGGACGCCGACAGGCCGGCGTCCGCCAGCGCCATGTCCATGCAGGCCGCCATGCCCGCCCCGTCCTCGAGGGGCGCGGTGATGTGGTGTGCATCACAGCTCATGCCGTAGCCCAGGATCTCACCTTTGATGGAGGCACCGCGGGCCAACGCGTGCTCGAGTGTCTCGAGCACCACGAACCCGGCGCCCTCGCCCATGACGAACCCGTCCCGGTCGACGTCGAAGGGGCGTGAGGCGACTTCGGCCGGCGACTTGCTCAACGCGCCCATCCGGGCGAACGCCGACATCGACACGGGGGCGACGCTGGCCTCGGTGCCGCCGCAGACGACGACATCGACCATGCCGTCGCGCACCATGCGGGCGCCCTCGCCGATGCCGTTGGCGCCGGTGGCGCACGCGGTGCACACCGCGATGTTCGGGCCCGACCAGCCCTGATGGATGGCGATCATGGCCGCGGTGGCGTTGGCCATCATCATCGGCACGAGGAACGGGCTGGTGCGACCGGGCCCCTTCTCCGCGTAGCTGATGACCTGGTCCTCCAGTGTCCGGATGCCGCCGACGCCGGAGCCGGCGACCACGCCGCGGCGGTGCAGGGGCGCGGCCAGCGCGTCGTCGCCGTCCTTGCTGCCGCCGCCCGCCTGCACGATGGCGTCGGTGGCGGCGGCCAGCCCGAGGAGGGTGGCGCGGTCGGTGCGCCGCACCTCCTTGGGGCCGACGTAGGGCACGGCGTCGAAGCCCCGCACCTCGCAAGCGATCTTGACCGAGTGCTCGGACGCGTCGAACTGCGTGATCGGCCCCGCCATGGGCGTGGCGGCCAGCAACGTGGCCCACATCTCGTCGACGGTGTTGCCGGCCGGAGTCTTGACCCCCAGCCCCGTGACGACGACGCGGGGCCGCCCCCGATGATCGGTCGTCCCTGCCACGGTCAGGCGGCCGCCGTGCTGGCCGCGACGATGACGTCGAGGGCGTCGCCGACCGTGCGGACCTCGGCCAGGTCGTCCTCCTCGATGGTGATCCCGAGGCTGTCTTCGAGCGACATCACCAGCTCGACGAGGTCGAGGCTGTCGGCCTCGAGGTCCTCGGCGAACGAAGCGGTCTCCGTGACCTTGTCCCCTTCCACCTGCAGGACATCGACTGCGGCGGTGCGGAGGGCGGTGAGCGCTTCGGAACGTTCCATCTTCTTCTCCAGTTCTCTCACGGTTGGTTCGATCTCAGCGGCCCATGCCGAGCCCGCCGTCGACGGGCACGACCGCCCCCGTGACATAGGACGCGCCGTCGGAGCATAGGAAGGCGACCACTGCGGCGACCTCTTCGGGCCGGCCGAGCCGGCCGATGGCGGTGGCGCCGGCCAGCAGCTCGCGCCGCCGCTCAGGCAGGGCATCCATCATGGCAGTGTCTATGGGGCCGGGTTCGACCACGTTGACGGTGATGTTGCGGGACGCCACCTCGCGGGCCACCGACCGGCTGAAGCCGACGAGCCCCGCCTTGGCCGCGGCGTAGTTGGCCTGGCCGGGGGAGCCCGTGGCGCCGACGATCGACGACACCTGCACGATGCGGCCGAAGCGGGCCCGGATCATCGGCCGCAGGGCCCGCTTGGTGGTGCGGAACGGGCCGGTGAGGTCGGCGTCGAGGGTGATCTGCCAGTCGTCCTCGCCCAGCTGCACCAGCAGCTTGTCGCGGTTGACGCCCGCCGCGTTGACCAGCACCTCGACCGGGCCGAGGGCGTCTTCGACCTGGGTGAACGCGCCATCGACGCCGGACGGATCCGTGACGTCGATGCGCACCGCCTGGGCCGTGCCGCCCTCGCCGGTGATGGCCTCGACAGTGGCCTCGGCCGCAGCCTGGTTGCCGGCATACCCGACCGCCACGAGCTTCCCGTCGGCGGCTAGCGCCCGCGCCACGGCAGCACCGATGCCGCCAGACGCACCGGTCACGAGCGCGACGCGCTTACCCGTGCTCTCGCTCATCTCAATCGTCCCTCGATGTGCGCCAGCGTAGGAGACACGTGCCGACGGTGAGACCGGCGCCGAACCCCGTCGTCAGCAGCAGGTTGCCATCCCGGAGCTCGCCGGTTTCGGCAACCTCGCTCAACGCCAGCGGGACCGAGGCCGCGGACGTGTTGCCGTGGCGGTCGACGGTCTGGACCGCCCGCTCCGGCGCGAGGCCGACCCGGGTGAGCACGGCGTCGATGATCCGGGCGTTGGCCTGGTGGGGGACGAAGAGGTCGACGTCGTCGGGGGTGCAGCCGGCACGGTCGAGGGTGCGGAGGATCGAGTCCGACACAGCCCGGACAGCGCGGCGGAACACCTCGCGCCCGTCCATGCGGAGGAAGTGGTCGCCGGCGGCCAGCGTCTCGGCCGATACCGGCAGTGCGCTGCCGCCCGCCCGGATGGTGAGCAGGTCGTAGGAGCCGGGGTCGTCGACCAGGTCGCAGGCCACCATGCCGCCCGCGAGGTGGCCGGGGCCGGCGTGGTCGTCGCGCAGGAGGACCACCGCGCCGGCGCCGTCGCCGAAGAGCACCGCGGTGCTGCGGTCGTCGTGGTCGAGGTTGCGGGTCAGCGTGTCGGCGCCGATCAGCAGGATGCGGCGTGCGACGCTGGTACCCAGCATGCCGCCGCTGACGATGAGGCCGTAGACGAAGCCGGCACACGCCGCGTTGAGGTCGAACGCGCCGGCGTTCGTGCCCAGCTCGTTGGCGACCATCGCCGCCGTGGACGGCATCGGCTGCTCGGGAGTCGTGGTGGCCACCACGACCAGGTCGATGTCGGTGGCCGACAGGCGGGCGCGGGCCAGGGCGTGGCGGGCGGCGGCGATCGCCAGCGGGCCGGTCGACTCGCCGGGGCCGCCGACGCGACGCTCCCGGATGCCGGTCCGGGTGCTGATCCAGGTGTCGGAGGTGTCGAGCCGGAGCGCCAGCTCGTCGTTGGTGACGCGGCGCTCGGGCAGGGCGGCGCCCCAGCCGGCGACGGCGAAGCGCGCCAGGAGGCCGCTGTTGCCGGGTGCGCCTGCGATCAGGGGGTGATCGTCTCTCGCACCGCCCCACTCGGTGAGGAGACCGGAGCTCACGAGAGGATCCGCACCCAAGCCAGCGGCTGGCCGTCGCGGACACGTTCGCCGGGCAGCGCCAGCAGACCCATGAGGAACCCGGTGTGGGGGCTGACGACGGTGACCGAGCCGGCGTTGCGCTCGATGTGGCCCAGGGCCTGACCGGCCTGCACGATCTCGCCTTCGCTGGTGATGACGTCCGGTGGCAGCAGGGTGAAGACCCCCGCGGCCGGAGCGGCGATCAGGCGCTCGGGGACGTGGAGGTCCTCGGCGAGTGCGGTGTGGTCGAGGTCGACTGGGCTCATGCGTTGCCCTCCGGAGGGACGGAAGAGGAAGAGGAAGGTGAGGAAGCTGCAGGCTCCGAGGGGGCTGCGCTCGCGGGGTCGAGCTGCAGCAGGGCGTCGTGCGCCTCCTCGGGCGTCGCCACGTTCAGGACGCGGACGCCGGGCACAGTACGCCGGGCCATGCCGGCGAGGACCCGACCGGGGCCGATTTCTACGAGGGTGTCGATGCCGAGGGCGGCCAGCCGCTCCTGGCACGCAACCCAGCGGACCGGCTCGACCATGTGGCGCTGCAGCAGCGCCGGCCAGGCCGCGGGGTCGGTGACCGCGTCGGCGTCGGTGTTGTCGACGATCGGCGCCTCGGGCGACCGGAAGGTGAGGGTTCCGAGCAGCGGGGCCAGGCCGTCGGCGGCGTCGGCGAGCAGCGGGGTGTGGAACGCGTGGCCCACGGCGAGCGGCATGACCCGGCGGGCGCCGAGCGCCCTGGCCTGGTCGCCGGCGGCGGTGAGCCCCTCGGGGGTCCCGGCGATCACCACCTGGCCGGGGGCGTTGTCGTTGGCGACCCAGGCGCCGAGGCCGGCGGACCGGGTGACCTCGCAGGCCTTCTCGGCGATGTCGAGGTCGCAACCGACCAGCGCGGCCATGCGGCCACCCTGGTGGTCGGCGCTGGCCTGGGAGAGGTCGGCGCGCTCCGCGGCGAGGCGGAGACCGTCGGCCCGGTCGATGGCGCCGGCGGCGACGAGGGCGGTGATCTGGCCGAGGGAGTGACCGGCGAACGCGACCGGGCGCTCGGCCAACTGCGGTGACATGAGGTCCCACGCCAGCAGCGAGGTCGCGAGGACGGCGAGCTGGCTGGCCCGGGTGGTGGCGAGCTCGTCGGCGTCGGCGTCGAGCAGCAGGCGGCCGATCGGCCGGTCGAGGATCGCCTCCGCGTCGGTGACCGTCGCCCAGGCGTCGTGCGATCGCCAGACCTGGCCGGCGCCAGGGGCGGCTGCTCCCTGACCGGGGAAGATCACGGCGTACGACACGAACACGGCCTCCAGGGCGGACTTCGGCAAGAGCCGAATGGGTGGGGTCCAGGGTTCGACCCGACCGCAACGCGTCCGTTACATCCAGAGATGCTGCATGACGCGTGCCTGAAGCGCCGGAGGCGTGAGGGTTAACCGCCCGTCGTGGTGGTGGTGCTCTCCGTCGTGACACTCGACGTGGTCGAGGTCGCGTCGCCGACCACCGAGGTCGTCGAGGTCGAGTCGTCGCCGACGACGGTGGTGGTGACCTCTTCGGGAACGCTGGTGGTCGTGGTGGCGATGGTGGTGTTGGTGGGCCGATCGCCGGTTTGGGGGACCGCGTCGGGCTCGTCGTCGTCGTTGCCGCATGCCGCGCCAACGATCACGAGCCCGGCCACCAGGGGAGCAACGAGGAACTTGGATCGACGCATTGCGCCTAAGGCTGTCGAGCCTGCGGAGGGTGGTGCAAGCCGACGCCGCTCGGGCGGGCCCATCGGTCGCGCTACTGGCAGCGAGCGCACAGCCCGACCAGGTCGAGCCGGTGGTGGCGGGCCGAGAACCCGGCGTCGCTGGCGACCGCGGTCAGGGCGGTGTCGAGGCCCTGCTCGATATCACTCGGCACGGTGAAGTCGGTGACGTCGCCGCAGGAGCTGCAGATGAGGTGGTGGTGGTGCTCGGTGAGGTCCTCGCTCAGCTCCCAGCACGCATGGTCGCTGGTGGTGAGGATGCGGTGGGCGACCCCGGCCCGCTCCAGCACCGCCAGGTTGCGGTAGGCCGAGGACTGGGCCAGGCCGACCGACCGCTCGAGCAGTTGCGGCAGCGTCAGCGGCGCGGGTGCTGCGGCCAGGATGTCGACGAGCGCGCGGCGCTGGGCGGTGTAGCGCTGGCCGACGTGGCGCAGCCGGCGGGTGACCACCGCGTGGAGCTCGCCCGGCTCCAGGTCGCCGTACTGGTGTGTCTGTCCACTCAATGCGTCGGGTCCACTCATGCGCCGGTCCCACTCGTGAGAACTGTTCTCAAGGTATCTCAGCGAGCCCTCAGCCGGACGACGTCGCTGGTCAGGCTGGTTGCACCGTGACTGCAATTACGGCAGGCTGCTCGGGCACGGGGTGGGGCCCGGTATGGAGGGGACATGTCGAACGTGGTGGCAGGCAGCAAGGCGCAGGGCTTCGTCGAGCCGGGCTTCGAAGGCGTGCGGGAAGCCTTTGATCGCAACTTCGCCGCGCACGGCGAGGTCGGCGCGGCCGCGGCGGTCTACGTCAACGGGCGCAAGGTGGTCGACATCTGGGGCGGCGAGGCCGACGACTCCGGCGCGGCCTACGACGACAAGACCCTGCAGCTCGTCTTCTCCACCACCAAGGGCGTCACCGCCCTCTGCGCCAACCTCCTGGCCCAGCGGGGTGAGCTGGACTTCGACGCCCCGGTCGCCGAGTACTGGCCCGAGTTCGCCGCCGCCGGCAAGGCCGACGTGCCGGTGCGCTACCTGCTGTGCCACAAGGTCGGCCTGCCGTACGTCGACGCGCCGCTGACCCTGCCCCAGGTGCTCGCCTGGGACCCGGTCGTCGAGGCGCTCGCCGCCCAGGAGCCCGTGTGGGAACCGGGGACGGCCCACGGCTACCACGCCGTCACCTACGGCTGGCTGGTGGGCGAGGTCATCCGGCGCATCACCGGGCGCAGCATCGGCCAGTTCGTGGCCGACGAGCTGGCCGGCCCGCTCGGGCTCGACCTGTGGATCGGGCTCCCTGACGAGAAGCAGAGCATGGTCGCGCCGCTCACCAACTCCGGGCCCCGCAACGGCCCAGCCGGCGACGACCCGCTCGGCGGCCGCGATCTCGC
>Ga0075420_100000642_pt1 | contig 28144 bp, 18 predicted proteins | sample SoiMetdeltSBSDD4_FD_75296 | JGI IMG/M metagenome (GOLD analysis project Ga0075420, IMG submission 75296) | Bulk soil microbial communities from a Populus tree surrounding site in Tennessee, USA - Soil MetaG P. deltoides SBSDD4 | ecosystem: Environmental > Terrestrial > Soil > Tree plantation...
CGGCCCGTCTGGTCTCGCCGTCAACCTGGCTGAAGGCCGCTCGACATCACCTCGCCGCACTGAGCCCGCTGGGCGGCCTGACGACGGCGGGCTCCTCCGGGGTTCGATTGCTTCCGTGGCAGCTCGAGCCGGTTCTTGCCGTATGGCGACACGGTGCGACCCGCGTCCTCATTGCTGACGCCGTCGGCCTCGGAAAAACCGTGCAGGCGGGCCTGGTGATCTCTGAAATCTGCGCGCATTCGGTCATGGCCCGCATCCTGGTACTCGCACCTGCCGGTCTGCGCGAACAATGGATTGAAGAATTGATGCGCCACTTCCGGCTGGAGGCACTCGGGGCCGATGCCGGATGGCTCACTCGCGTCGTGCAGGAACGTCCCGCCAGCTTCAACCCGTGGTCGGCACCGGGCATATACGTGGCCTCGCACGACTTCGTGAAACGCCCGGAAGTGTTGCGGCCCCTCGAGGAGGTTGCCTGGGACCTCGTCGTCGTGGACGAGGCGCACGCCGCGGCGCTGCACACGGATCGACGGGCCGCAGCCGATGCTCTGGCCCGCCGATCGCGTCGCGTCGTTCTACTGACGGCAACCCCACACGCGGACGACCCCGCACAGTTCGATGCCCTGTGCCGAATCGGCGAACTGGGAGACCACGAACCGTCGATGCTGGTCTTTCGAAGGACCCGCCAGAGTCTGGGCGCCGGGCTGCGGCGCCGCAGTCGGCTTCACCTGGTTCAGCCGTCCGCAGCCGAACGGCGGCTGCACGACCTGCTCGATCGCTACACGCGTCAGATCTGGCGCGAATCTGCGAGCCGCGGCGACGAGGCTGCAAAGCTGGTCACGATTGTCCTGCGGAAGCGCGCGCTTTCAAGTGCCGGATCGCTCCTGAGCTCCATTCGCAGGAGAGCGGAGATGCTGCTCGATCGCGGCCGGCCAGACGAAGCGCAACGTCGGTTGCCGCTGGCCCCGCTGATCGATGAGGACCCGCTGAACGATGCGGATGATGGTGCGGTACTCGGAACGCCGGGAATGTCGGACTCGCGTCGCGAGCAGCGATGGCTTGGGGCCCTCGCAGAGGCCGCCCGGCAGGCCGCACGGGCGGAAACAAAGTTCCGTTATCTGGTTCGGCTGCTTGGCCGTGTGAAAGAGCCGGCGATCGTGTTCACGGAATACCGCGACACGCTGCAAAGCCTGGAGCGGGCTTGTGCGGCGCAGAGAATTCGAACCGTCAGCCTTCACGGCGGCCTGAGCCTCGCTGAACGCAGCCGCATCCGTCGCTTGTTCAACGACACGCCCTGCACGCTGCTGGCTACCGATGCCGCGGCTGAAGGGTTGAACCTCCACGCGCGCTGCCGGTTCATCGTTCACTACGAGCTGCCCTGGAGTCTCGCGCGACTGGAACAGCGCACGGGCAGGGTTGACCGGCTGGGTCAGACACGGCGCGTGCACGAGATCGGCCTGGTTGCCGACGACACATCCGAACGGCTCGTCCTGGCGCCGCTGGCCGCGCGGGCGGCGCGGGCGCAAGACACCGCAGCATTTGCCGAAGGCCTCGCGACCGTCTTTACCGAGTCACGCGTGGCAGCGCTCATCATGATGGAGCGTCGGGACACCTGGACGCCCCCCCGGCCGCTCGACACAGGTCCGTTCAATCGGTCAAGACCCATGCCCACGTCACCCCCGCGTCACAGCCTGGCAGACGAAGCGGCCGAAGAAGCTCACAGACTTCTCGATTTGCGCGAAGTCATGAAGTGCATTGGCAACCACACACAGTCACATCACGGGCAGACGGTTGCAACGAGTATCACCAACGGTCGCGCGAGTCTCAGCCCCGGGCTGTACGCCGTGTTCCTCATCGTCGTGACAGCGAGAGACGGCCGGACAATCAGCGTCCAGTCCTGCGTGGTGAGTCATCCATTGCAGAGCGCACTAGCGCGAATCAAACCGTCAGCCCTGCGCGCGATAGCAACGCGTCTGTTCCGATTCACGGATGCGCGGACAGTCGAAGCGTTATCGGCCGCTTCGGCAGCGGCCGCCGATGCATCAGCGAATCATCTGGCTGTTGTGACGAGGGGTCTCGCGCACCGGGAACGGTTGCTCAGGCACTCGCAGACCGGCGCATCGAGGCAGCTCGTGCAAGCAGGCCTGTTCGATGGACGCGCAGCACGCGAGGCTGCGCGGCAGACAGACCTGCATCGAGCCTTCGCAGAAGAGTCTGAAAATCGTCTCGACACGCTCGCCCATGCACCGATCGTCAGCGTCGACGTCAGGCTCGCTGCCGTCCTTCACGTCGCTCCCGCCCCGCGATGATCCCCGGGCTCTCAGGATCGCTCCTGTCGCACGAAGCCCTCGAACGGCGAGTGCCGGAAGTGCTCGGCGGGTGCCTGGGCGAATCCGAACGGCGCGCCGCGCGGACGAGGATTCGCGCCTGGCACGTACCTCTGCGGGCACAACTCGGCCCCGCGACGTCGGCCCGCGCCTGTTTCGATCGCCTGGGTGCACCACTCTTGGCGCAACTCGGCTATCGAGTGCTTCCGGCGGCGCCCTCGGACGGGACCTACCGCGCCTTGCTTCTGGCGCACGGTGATCCGGTCGCAACGCTCGTCGTCACTGCATGGGGTCAGGACGCCGGACGCGCCTGGCGTGATGCCGTCCGGCTCGGCATCGGCGCCGACGTTTCCTGGTGTTTCTGCCTCACGGGACCGGCGATTCGCGTCGTCGACACGCGACGGACGTATTCGCGGCGCTTCGTGGAGTTCTCGCTCGAGCGAACGATCGATGACGATGGCGCGTTCGGAGTGTTCTGGGGCCTCCTGCGATCGGACGCGATGCAGACACGTCCGGCGCAGTCTCAATCGCTGCTGGACCAGGCGATCGAACTCTCGGAAGCGCATCGCTCGATGCTACGAGCCTCGCTGCAACAGGGCGTGCACGCGGCTCTGGAGCGCCTCGTTGGCGCATTCGTCAAGACGCGCAGGCGGCAAATCACGGCGACCGAGGCATTCGACGCGTCGCTCATCGTCGTCTACCGCGTTCTGTTCCTGCTGTTCGCTGAAGCGCGGGGGATGGTTCCGCAGTGGCACCCGATCTTCAAGGATGCTTACACCATCGAAGCTCTTCGTGAACCAGTCGAGCTTCTGCCGCGGCCTGTCGGACTATGGGAAACATTGCAAGCGATCGCGCGTCTGGCCCACCGTGGGTGCCGCATCGGCTCGCTTCGCGTAACGCCGTTCAACGGTCGCCTGTTCTCACCAGCTCATTCCCCGCTGCCCGATAACACACCGCTCGACGATCGCGAGGTGCGTGAGGCTCTGCTGGCGCTGACGACGCGTCCGCTGCGCCAGGGGCGAACCGCAATCGCATACGGAGATCTCGGGGTCGAACAATTGGGAGGGATCTACGAGCGCCTGCTCGATTTCGAGTCGCTGGCGACGACGACGGCACGCCAGCCCAGACTGGTACGATCCGGAAAGCGGAAAGCGACCGGGTCCTTCTACACCCCGCGCTCGGTCACCGACTACCTGGTTCGCCGAACGTTGGCTCCGCTGGTGCGTGACGCGACACCCGAACAGATCCTCGGACTTCGCGTCCTCGACCCCGCGATGGGCAGCGGAGCCTTTCTCGTGTCGGCTTGCCGGTATCTGGCCGCTGCCTACGAATCCGCGCTGTTGCGTGAAGGCGGATTGACGTCCGAAGACATCGAGGACACCGATCGGGCTGGATTTCGACGCGCGGTCGCCCAGCGCTGCCTGTTCGGCGTCGACATCAATCCCATGGCCGTTCAAGTGGGCCGGCTGTCGCTCTGGCTCACGACGCTCGCAACCGACCGTCCACTGACATTCCTCGACCATCGGCTTCGTACCGGTAACAGCCTGATTGGCGCGTCTCTCGAGGACCTCGCGCGTCAGCCGCCGTCGAAACGCAGGCTCCAGCGACCGCGCCTGTCGCTTCCTCTCTTCACAGACGATCACTTCGATAGCGTGCTGTGCGAGGCGGTCGACGTTCGCTGGAAGATTGCGAATGGTCCGGGCGACACCCTCGAACAGGTCAGGATGAAAGAGCAGTCCCTGAACGCGCTGACCTCGACATCAGCGCTCCCCCGTCTGATGGAGCTTGCCGACCTGTGGTGCAGCACGTGGTTCGCACCGAATGAAACCAGTGAGGTTCTCGCGACCGCGTTCGGGGCACTCGCTGACGGCATTCTTCATGGCGAGGACACGCTGCCGCAGCACCGGGCGCGCGAACTCCGCGAACAGGCGCAGGCCATTGCGTCCGCCTCGCGGTTCTTTCACTGGACGCTCGAGTTCCCCGAGGTCTTTTTCGACAACACGGGCAGGCCACTCAGCAAGCGCGGCTTCGACGCCATCATCGGCAACCCGCCATGGGAAATGCTCCGAGGTGACGATGGCGATGCCGGCGCGCGAGCGTCCGCGCGTTGCGCCGGCACGCAGCTGACCGCTTTCGCGCGGGGATCCGGCACCTATCGGCTGCAGGGCGACGGACACGCCAACCTCTATCAGTTGTTCCTGGAACGCGCGATGACGCTTCTCCGTCCAGACGGCCGGCTCGGCTTCGTCCTTCCATGGGGCTTTGCGATCGACCTTGGCAGCGCACCGCTCCGGAGGGCAATGTTCGACGCGTTGACCGTCGATGCGCTGGTCTCGGTCGAGAATCGCGACGGTGTGTTCCCCATCCACCGTGGGCTCAAGTTCATGTTGTTGTCGGCGTCAAGAGCCGGTCCTACGCATCGCCTTCCGTGCAGATTCGGTATCCGATCGCCTGCCGCGCTCGACGAGCTTCCTGACGCCGGCATGGACCACCAATCCGTCATTCTGCCGCGGACCGTCGTCGAGCGATTCGATGGCGTCTCGCTCGCGATCCCAGAGGTGCGGACGGCGATGGATCTCCAGATCCTGACCCAGATTGCCTTCGACATTCACGCGCTCGGCGACCAGGATGGGTGGAACGTCCATTTCGGACGCGAGCTCAATGCGACCGAAGACCGTCAGCATTTCGCTCGCAAGGGCGCCAGAGCAGAGGGACTTCCCGTGCTCGAAGGCAAGCAGCTCTCCCCATTCGTAGCCCACCTCGAGGCGGTTGACTTCCACATCCCCGCGGCCACAGCGGTTCGCATCGTCCCGCGCGATCGGACGTTTGGCCGCCACAGGCTGGCATATCGAGACGTGGCTTCCGCGACGAACCGGGTGTCGCTGATTGCGGCAATCATTCCAGCCAACACCTTGACGACGCACACGGTGTTCTGCCTGAAAGAGGACCTGCCTCTTCCGCAGCAACACTATCTGTGCGGAGTGTTCAACAGCTTCGTCGCGAATTACCTCGTTCGCCTGCGCATCAATACACATGTCAGTGCGGCGATCATCGATCGGCTTCCGGTTCCCCGGCCGCGTGCGGGCGATCCCCGTGCCAGGAATATCGCCCGTCTCGCCGCCAGACTGTCGTTGGGACACGAGCCGGCGTCATTCAGCCGGCTCCAGGCGAACGCCGCATCGCTCTACGGCCTTACCCTCGACCAGTTCGCACACGTGCTCGAGACATTCCCGCTGGTCGATCGCACGGATCGCGACGCCTCCCTGACAGCCTTTTGCGATATATTCGACCTTCGGCCTCGGCCCGGATGACGCTAGCCCCATCAAATCCGGCCGCGTCGGACCATATCGATGCCCAATTACGGGTTCGCCATAGATCTGCGAAAGTGCATCGGCTGTCACGCGTGCACCATTGCCTGCAAAGCAGAACATCAGATCCCGGTCGGCGTGAATCGCTGCTGGGTAAAGACCGTCGAGAAGGGAACGTTTCCGGATACCCGGCGGTTCTTTTTTCCCGTCCTGTGCAACCAGTGCGTCGAAGCACCGTGTGTGCGTATCTGTCCGACCAACGCCCTTTTCAAACGCCGCGACGGTATCGTCGACCTCAACTCGCAGTCGTGCATCGGCTGCCGGGCGTGCATGGAAGCCTGCCCGTACGATCAGCTGTTCATCGATCCGAACACCAGGACGGCGGAAAAGTGCAACTTCTGCGCGAATCGTGTCGAGAACCGGCTCGAGCCGGCCTGCGTGAGCGTGTGCCCGACCGAGTGCCGCATCTTTGGCGATCTCGACGATCCCACGAGCGAGGTCTCGAGGATCGTACGGACGGAGGCGTTCACCGTCCGCAAGCCGGAGAAAGGGACCGGACCGAAGGTCTTCTACATTGCCGCGGAGGAAAGCGCGATCCGGCCCGAGGTGGCTGTCCGGCCGCTGATATATAAGGAAGGGGCCGTGCACCTCCGGCCGATCGGGACGCCGATGCCGGACCCCGGCGAACCCGGTGCACCGCGAGTCGACTATGACGTGCCGCATGGAAAACCGTGGGGCACGGACATGGTGCTCTATCTCTTGTTCAAGGCGCTGTCGACGGGCGCCATGCTCGTGGCGGCGCTCTTGTGGTGGATGGGCTTCGACGGCCCGCTGCCGACCTTCGCCGCTGCCGCGATCTCGCTGATCTTCATCTCGCTGACCGCCGTGGTGCTCATCGTCGATCTCGAAAGGCCCGAGCGCTTCTACTACATCCTGACGCGATCGAACTGGCGATCGTGGCTCGTGTGGGGCTCGTGGTTCCTGACCGCGCACGGCATTCTGAGCTTCGTCTGGCTCGGCGCCGCGTGGTTCGGCTGGGACGCTGTCCTCGATGCGCTGATTGTTCCGGTCGCCATCGTGGCAGTACTGGCGACCTCCTACACCGGGTTCCTTTTCGCGCAGGGGCTCGCGCGCGATCTCTGGCAGGGGCCATCAGCAGCATTCGATCTGATCGCGCAGTCATTGAGCGCCGGCAGCGCCATCCTTCTGCTGATCGCAGTATTGATGGGTGGTCGCGCGGCTGACGCGGTGCCCATTCTTGGAACGGTGCTCGCCGCGTCGTTGATCACGCATCTGGTGATACTGGCCTTCGAGCATTTGCTTGCGCCCAGCCCGACACGCCATCACGAGCTGGCCGCCGAGACAATCCGGCGCGGCGCATACGCGCGATTGTTCTGGGGCGGCGCGGTGGCAGGCGGGGGGCTTTTGCCGGTGATCGTCTTGTTGACTGTCGGCGCGTCTGCGAGCGCCCTGCTCACATCCGTCGTCGCCCTGCTGGCGCTGGCCGGCGGCGCGGCGTGGGAATACATCTGGGTCGAGGCGGGCCAGAGCGTGCCCCTCTCGTAGGCTCGACAGCCGAGTCGGAGTGCCAAGGTAACTCAATGACTGAATTCCGCTCCCACCCCGATCCATCCGAGTGGGATGACTACGTCGATTACGAGTCCACGAGCTGGCCCAAGAAAGAGCGCCGGCGGTATTGGATCATCCCGAGCATCTGTTTCAACTGCGAGTCGGCCTGCGGAATCCTTGCGTACGTCGATAAAGAGACTCTCGAGGTCCGCAAGATTGAGGGCAATCCGGTTCATCCGGGCAGTCGGGGCCGCACCTGCGCCAAGGGCGTCGTGACACCCAATCAGCTGGAAGATCCTGACCGGATCATGTACCCGCTTCGGCGCACAGGCGAACGCGGCGAAGGCCGTTGGGAGCAGGTGTCGTGGAACGAGGCGCTCGACGATATCGGCGGACGCATCCGCCGCGCGATCGTCGAAGGGCGGCGGCACGAGGTCATGTATCACGTCGGCCGACCGGGCGAGGATGGCTACGCCAACCGCGTGCTCCAGGCGTGGGGGATCGACGGGCACAACAGCCACACGAACGTCTGCTCGTCGTCTGCTCGATTGGGCCATTTTCTCTGGTGCGGCGCCGACCGGCCCTCTCCGGACTATGCAAACGCGCAGACGATCCTGCTGCTGTCGTCGCACCTCGAGTCGGGCCACTACTTCAATCCGCACGCTCAGCGGATCGTCGAATCGAAGTCGCAGGGCGGCACGCTGATCGTCATGGACCCGCGGCTCTCGAACACGTCGGCGAAGGCTGACATCTGGCTGCCGGCCTACTCGGGAACCGAAGCCGCCGTGCTCCTCGCGATCGCGCGCATCCTTCTCGATGAAGAGCTTTACAACCGCGACTTCGTCAGAAAGTGGGTCAACTGGCGCGCGTACCTCCGCGCGGAACGACCTGACCTTCCGGAGACGTTCGACTCGTTCATCTCCGCGCTGAGGGACCTGTATGCGCAGTTCACGCCCGAGTTCGCCGAAGCAGAAGCGGGCGTATCGGCGGCGAAGGTGGTCGGGGCCGCGCGAGCGATCGCTCGCGCCGGGACGCGGTTCGCGACACACAACTGGCGCGCCGCTGCCTCCGGCAATCTCTGGGGTTGGCAGATCACGCGCTGCCTCTACCTCCTGGTGGTCCTGACCGGATCGCTCGGCGCGGTCGGTGGCGTGAACATGCACGTCACGAACAAGTTCGTGCCGAAGCATCCGAATCCTCCGCCTCCGCCCGAGTACTGGAACGAGCTGCTCTTTCCCAAGGAGTTCCCGCTCGCTTTCTTCGAGATGAGCTTTCTGCTGCCGCACCTGCTGAAAGAGCATCGAGGCCGGCTGGACGTGTACTTCACACGCGTCTACAACCCGCTGTGGACGAACCCCGACGGCTTCTCGTGGATGGAGGTGCTGCAGGACAAGGAGAAGATCGGCTTGCACGTCGCGCTCACCCCGACCTGGAGCGAGACGGCATGGTTCGCCGACTACATCCTGCCGATGGGCCTCGGCACCGAACGCCACGACACGATGAGCCAGGAGACCCATGCCGGCCAGTGGCTGGGATTCCGGCAACCTGTTCTTCGTGTTGCGCGAGAAAAGCGCGGTGAACAGATCACTGCCACGCACGAGGCGAACCCCGGCGAGGTGTGGGAGGAGAGCGAGTTCTGGGTTGCCCTGAGCTGGAAGATCGACCCCGACGGATCGCTGGGCATCCGCAGGTTCTTCGAGTCGCCGAAGAGACCCGGCCAGCCAATCACGATGGACGAATACTACGGCTGGATCTTCGAGAACTCGGTCCCCGGGCTCCCCGAAGCCGCCGCGAAGGAGCAGCTCACGCCGCTCGCCTATATGCGGAAATACGGCGTGTTCAAGGTCTCCGACAAGTCTTACAGCCGCGCGTTCGAGCGCGCGCTCGATCCTGCGGAGCTCGAGGGCACGACTCGCTCGGAGGACGGCGAAACGATCCTGCGCAATGGCGTCCCGGCCGGCATCAATGTCGACGGTGTTGCCTGCACCGGCTTCAACACACCGTCACGCCGGCTGGAGTTCTTTTCGCCGACGATGGCCGAGTGGGGATGGGCTGAACATGCGCTTCCCAAGTACGTGCCCGGGCACGTCTACTGGCGCGACCTCAAGCACGACGAGGGCGAGTTCGATCTGCTGCCGAACTTCCGTCTGCCGACGCTCATCCACACGCGATCGCCGGTCAAATGGCTCTACGAAATCTCGCACAGCAACCCGCTGTGGATCTCGACGGCTGACGCTCGACGGTTCAAGATCGAGACCGGCGATCTCGTGAAGGTGCGAACGCGCATCGGCTATTTCGTCACGCGGGCGTGGGTCACGGAAGGGATCCGTCCCGGGGTCCTGGCCATGTCTCACCATCTCGGCCGGTGGCGGCTCCATGAAGATCAAGGCGGCTCGCGGGTCGCCTCGTCGCTCGTGAGCATCACGCGTGAGGGCGGCCGCTACGTGATGAAACAGCTACATGGCGCGAAGGCCTTCCAGAGCCCGGATCCAGACACGGGACGCATCTGGTGGAGCGAGGTCGGCGTCCATCAGAACGTGACCTTCCCGGTTCAGCCCGATCCTGTCAGCGGCATGCACTGCTGGCACCAGCGCGTGCACCTCGAGAAGGCTGGCGCGGACGACGCGTACGGCGACATCATGGTCGATACTGACGCCGCGCATCAGGCGTACAAGGATTGGATGGACAAGACGCGGCCCGCACCAGGCCCGGGAGGCTTGCGGCGTCCACTGTGGTTCGACCGGCCGCTCAGGCCTGTCGCATCAGCCTACAAGGTGTCACCCGAATAGCGCCTTATGGGCTTACGCGAGGACCGCGCACCGGTTTGGGCGATCTGGCTGCTCATCGCATTCGGAGCAGTCCAGCCGCTCATTTGGACGCACGTCAGCACCGCCGTCCAGCGGCGCGCCGTTTTCATCCCGATCCTCATTGTCTGGATTACGCTGCTCGTGCTGGCCGCGCTTGCCACGCGCCGCATCGACTGGCTCGTGCGCAGCCTCACCTCTGAAGAACAGGCGCATCGCGCCACGCTCAGTGAGGTCGAACAGCTCCAGACCCAGAACGCCATGCTCGAGATCGTGACGCGATCGGTGGACGTCCCGCTGGCGTTCCAGGAGCTGGCGTCACGAATCGCGAGGCTGGTGCCGTGCGACCGTGTGGGCCTGGCGCTGCTCGCCGAAGACGGCAAGGAATTTCAGACCTACACCGCGCGCGTTCAGAACGACGACGGCCCACGGCGCGCCCGGCCGGAGGTCGTGTTCAAGGTCGAGCGAACGATGATCGGGGGGGTCGTGCGTTCCCGAGAGCCACTCATCGTCGAGGACATGAATACCGCGGCGCCGGACTACCTCGACGCGAACGTGGTCGTCACCGCCGGCTTTCGCTCGGCTCTGATCATTCCGCTGGTTTCGAACGAACGCGCCGTCGGAACGCTCAACCTCGTTGGAAGAAAGCCGGGACTCTTCGAGCGACGGCACGTCGAGCCGCTGCAGGCCATCGCCGAAATCCTCGCGGTGACATGGGTAGCGCAGCAGCTTCAGCAGACCGTCGGCAAGTACCGGATGGCGGAGGTGATGTCCGAAGCGACGCTGGCGATCGCGGCCGAAATCAACAGTGCCCTGCAAACGATCGTCGGTCACTGCGACATCATGCTCCACACGAGCGAAGACGCCGGCATCAAGCGGGACGTCTCGACGATTTCCCGGCAGGCACAGCGAATCGGCGATGCCCTCGAGAAGATGCGGAAGCAGGTCCGCGAGAGCCGGGATCGGGCCAGGCACGGCAGCCTGGCGCCGGGAACCGAGGACATTACCTAGTCACAGACCCGCTGCGCGAAACGACAGGACCAGCGACGCGCAGAGCAGCAACACGACCGTCAGCGTCGCCCCCACGAAGAACCAGTCACGCATCCGGATCGCCTCGAGGAACGACACCGCCACGCGCAGCATCGGCGTGGCGAGCAGTGCGATCAATCCGACGTCGAGCAGCCGCGTGGTGTGACGTCCAGCCAGCCAGAGCGCGAGGCCCGCGGCCAGCGAGATCGCGCTGAGCGTGACGCCTGCGAGCATCAAACGCGCCAGAATGCTCTCGAGCGTTGATATCCCGGCCTGGTCGTTCTTCACAGTGCCTTCATCAGATACGTGATCGACACGAACGCCAGCACCGCCGCCATCAGCAGCTTCAGCCACTTGGCTCGCGCCCGCTCGCCGAACCAGAATCCGGCGCGCGATCCGGCGAGGACGCCGAGCACCGCTGCGGCCGCCATCGGCGCCGAGACGTTGCCGCGGGCATAGTAGAGGGGCGCGGATGCGACCGCCGTGACGCCGATCATCACCGCGCTGGTCGCCGCTGCCGCGCGGAGCGGCACGCCGCACCAGGTGTTGAGCGCGGGAACCTGCAGAATGCCGCCGCCGATGCCGAGCGATCCCGACACGAATCCCGCAACAGCCGAAACGCTCATCGCGGTGGGAATGCGCCGAGTTCGATAGACGACCTCGCGACCGCTCTCGTCTTCGTAGAACCGTCCGCCGAACGGACCGGGATCGATCGATGAATCGAGGATGACATTCCGCTTGTCGAGCCTGGACAACATCAGGATCGCGATCACAGCGGTCACGAATGAAAACATCATGAAGAGCGCGCGGTCGGGCATCTTCACGACGAAGATGGCGCCCAGCAACCCTCCGCCCGATGCGGCTACCTGCAGAAGCATCCCGAGCCGCAGGTTGACGAGCCGTCGTCCGGCAGACCCGGCTGAGACGATGCTGGACGTCGCGATCACCGTCATCAGGCTGACTCCGGAGGCGACATTCAACGGGACACCAACCACAAACTGCAGGAACGGCACGAGAAACACGCCGCCGCCAATTCCGAGCAGTGCACCGAGGCACCCGGCGACAGCCCCGGCGAGTACGACCATGGCGATGGTGGTGGAGGTGATCAGCAAAACGGGGCGGTGTTATGATTCGAGCGATCCGGGATTGGGCCGGATTCTACCCCATGTTTCAGCGATTCTTCGACGAGGGCCTCGCGCAGGCATCGTACCTCATCGCCTGTCCTCGGACGCGCGAAGCGGCTGTCGTCGATCCGCGGCGCGACATCGACATTTACGTCGCCGCCGCCCGTCAGCAGGGCCTGACCGTCGCCTACGCCATCGAGACGCACGTGCACGCCGATTTCGTGTCGGGCGCCCGCGAACTTGCGCAAATCGGCGCGCGAGTGATCGCCGGTCCTGGCGCCCGGCTGGCGTATGCGCATCACGAGGCACAGGATGGCGAGCGCATCGCGCTCGGCGATGTCAGTCTCGAGTTCCTCCACACACCGGGACACACGCCGGAGCACATTTCGGTTCTCGTGCGAGAGCCGAATGAGCCAGCCCGTCTGCTCTCTGGAGACATGCTGTTCGTCGGCGGTGTGGGCCGGCCGGATCTGCTCGGCGACGATCAGGCGCGACAACTCGCGGAACAGCTGTTCGATTCGCTCTATGAGAGGACCCTCTCGCTCGACGACGCGACCGAGGTGCACCCCGGGCACGGTGCAGGCTCACTCTGCGGCACGGGAATTGGCAAGGAACCATCCTCGACGATCGGTCAGGAACGGCGTGTCAATCCGATGCTGCAGTACGCCTCGAAGGACGAATTCGTGAAAGCTGTCCTTGGAGACCTCCCCGATACGCCTCCGTATTTCGCGCGGATGAAACGCCTCAACCAGCGCGGACCCGCGGTGCTCAACCTCAGCGCTCCTGTCGAAGCGCCGGGTGTAATCTCCCCGCTCGAAGCGTTCGCGGTATCGAAGAACGGCGGCGTCGTGGTGGATATGCGGGCCGCCGAACATTTCGGCAAAGGCCATCCTACCGGCGCCCTGAACATCGCTTACGGATCCAAAGTCGGCTACTGGGCTGGATGGGTGGTGCCGCCTGATGTGCAGATCGTGCTCTTGACTGACCGGACGGCGGAGCCGGCACGTCAGCAGCAGACGGCTGAAGTTCGGCGCCAGCTGTTACGAGTCGGTTTCGACGCCGTCACCGGCGTCGTCGATGGCGGGTTCGATGCCTGGCATTCGATCGGCCTTCCGGTCTCGCAGATCACGCAGATGACCGCTGCGGAGTTGAACGCCCGGCTGGACGCCTCCGATCGGCCGCAGGTGGTCGATGTGAGGACGAAGCGAGAGTGGCAGAGCGGACACATCGATGGCGCCCTCAGTGTGCCGGTCGGCGAGATCGCGCAGCGCGCGGCTGACCTGCCCCGCAACGCGCCGATCGCGGTCATCTGCGAAGGCGGTTTCCGCTCCAGTCTCGCTTCGAGCCTCCTGGAGCGGGCCGGCGTGAGCGAGATTCTCAACGTAACCGGCGGAATGGCCGCACTGCGCGCTCTGGAGCTCACACGATGACGCAGACAGTTTCTTCCGAGTTCGAATCGCTGAAAGGGAAACTGGACGCAGCGGTCGGGGCGCCGGACGTGACGACGATCGCGCAGCAGATCAAGGCGGCGTTGCAGGACGTGCTCCGGCGTCAAGGCCTTTCGCTGCCTGAGCGCTTTCACACGTCCTTGCCCGATACATACGCCCGCCGTCTGCTCCATCGAGACCCCGACGGCCGCTACACGGTCGTCGTCATGACGTGGGGCCCGGGACAGAAAACCGCTCTCCACGATCACGCGGGAATCTGGTGCGTCGAATGTGTCGTCGACGGCGAGATGGAGATCACGCAGTACGATCTCATCTCCGACGATGGCGGGAATTACCGGTTCACCAGGCAGAATTGCGTCGCGGCGAGTCGCGGCGCTGCGGGATGCCTGATCCCGCCTTTCGAGTATCACACGCTCGCCAACGCGCGGCCCGACCGAAGCTCCATCACCATGCACGTGTACGGCGGTGACATGGACCACTGTCACGTGTTCGAGCCCAGCGGAGGCGGGCTGTACCGCCGAGTTACGCGGGCGCTCTCCTACACTGAGTAAGCGCGCGCGCGCCTCATCTGATCCCGCTTCAGCCAGGCCTCGGCTGAATTGCGCCAAACCCTTGCGGGGTAGAATGAGATCAGGCTCTCAACCTGCCGTCCCCGTTTGACCATGTCCCTGTCCGCCGGTAGCCGGCTCGCCCAGTACGAAATCGTCGAACCGATCGGTTCCGGCGGCATGGGCGTCGTGTATCGCGGCCGTGATTCCCGGCTCGGCCGTGACGTGGCGCTGAAGGTCATGGCCGCGCACATTGCCGCGGACCCCGAGATGCGACGCCGTTTCGAAACCGAGGCGCGCGCGGTTGCTGCGCTCTCGCATCCAAATATCCGTTCGATTCACGAGTTGGCAGTCGTCGATGGTGTGCCCGTTGCGGTGATGGAGCTGCTCGAAGGCGAGACACTGCGCATGCGCCTGAAGCGCGGGGCGCTGACGTGGCGGGAATCTGTAGAGACTGCGGCGGCAATCGCCGACGGCCTGAGTGCCGCGCACACGCGGGGAATCATTCACCGCGACCTCAAGCCGGAGAACGTCTTCCTGACGACCGACGGCGGCGTGAAGATCCTCGACTTCGGTCTCGCGCTGCAACGCCTCGATCAGCCGTCGTCGGAAGGGCCGACGGTCGCCGCCACGGCGCAGGGGGTCGTGCTCGGAACCTTCGGCTACATGTCGCCGGAACAGGTGACCGGCGAGCGCGTCGATGCCCGTTCGGACATCTTCGCGCTCGGCTGCGTGCTGTACGAGATGATGTCGGGACGCGCGTTGTTCACTGGCAGCACGCCTCAGGAAATCATCGCACGCCTGCTACACGACAGCGTTCCGGAACTGGTGGTCTTCGACCCGCTCGCGCCGTCGGAGCTGCGTCCGATCCTCTCGCGCTGCGTCGACCGGGTCACGACGCGCCGTTTCGAATCGGCCCAGGACGTGGCGATGGCGCTGCGCGCGCTGCTGACGGGATCCGCGGCCGTCGGCACAGCCGGTTCGAAACGACGCGCGGCCCGTGGCAAGTCGCTGGCCGTGTTGCCGTTCGTCAATGCCGGCACCGATCCGGCCACCGAGTATTTGATCGACGGCATCACCGAAAGCATCATCAACAGCCTGTCGCAGCTCGGTGGCCTGCGTGTCGTGCCCAGAAGCCTCGTCTTTCGATACAAGGGTCTGCAAGCCGATCCGTCGACAGTTGGCCTTGCACTCAATGCGCGGACGATCCTGACGGGCCGGGTGCTCCAGCAGGGAGAGTTCCTCAACATCCAGGCCGAGCTCGTCGACACGTCGACCGAATCGCAGCTGTGGGGTGAACAGTTCCGCCAGAGGATCTCCGAGTTGATGGTCGTTCAACAGGAGATTGCCTGGCAGATCTCCGAAGCCCTCAGGCTCAAACTGACGGGCCACCAGAAAAAGAAGCTCCGCAAGAAACCGACAGTCGATCCCGACGCGTACCAGGACTACCTTCGCGGCCGGTATCACTGGAACAACTGGAGCCCCGACGGCTTCAAGCGTGCGCTGGAGTGCTTCGAGCGCGCGATCGGTCGCGATCCCCTGTACGCGCTGGCATATGCGGGCCTCGCCGACACGCTCGGATCGATGGCCTACTATGGCTTCATCGCTCCCGAGGACGGGTTTCCGCGCGCCAAGGCGGCCGCGACGCGGGCCATCGAGCTCGATCCTGACGTCCCTGATGCGCATTCGTCGCTGGCGCTCAGCCTGCTGTTCTGGGACCGCGACTGGGCAGGGGCAGAACGCGAGTTCAAGGCCGCGATCTCGCTCAACCCGCAGCTGGCGATCCCGCACGCGCTCTACTCAATCTACCTGATGGCCGTCGGCTGCTTCGATGAAGCGATCGACGAAGGCCGCCAGGCGCAGCGGCTGGATCCGCTGTCCCTCCTGACCAACATGACCGTCTGCTGGGCGCTGCATTTCGCCAGGCGTACGGAAGAAGTGATGCGCGAAGTGCGACGCGCGCGCGAATTGGCGCCCACATATCAGGATGCGTCCATCATCCTGATGAATGCGTATGAGGATCTCGGGCGTTTCGAGGATGCCGCGCGTGTGTGCAGCGACCCGGTGTGTTTCGGCGTCAAGGCCGATGCGAACCAGCTGATCGAGGCCTATCGCACCGGCGGTCCCGAAGCCTACTGGAGGAAGCGGCTCGAGGTGCTCGACTCCGCGCCCGATCGATCGGGACTCCGCGACTTTGGATATGCCGTGATCTACGCGCGGCTGGGCGAGGCTGACAAAGCCATCGATCACCTCGAGCGCATGGTCGATATGAGGGCTGGCGGCGCTGTGTTCATCGCGGTGGATCCGTATGTCAAACGGTTCAGCGACCACCCGCGATTCAAGCGGCTGATGGAGCGGGTGGGGACGCCCACGGTTTCAGCACCGCATACAGTGCCGACATGATCGGCGCCTGAACGCCTGCCTTCGCCGCACGGCGCACGACGGCGCCGTGCAAGGCTTCCACCTCGATGCGCTTGCCCTGCGACAGATCGATCAGCAACGATGAGCGCATCGTTCCAGGAATCGCATCTACATACGCCTTGATGCGCTCGATCACATCGGGCGCGACAGGCACGCCCTCGGCGCGCGCCACACGCTCGACTTCGCGACATGCTTCGAGAAACTGCGTGCGGATGAACGGATCGGCCCACACCGGACCGATCGGCAGGCGCGTCCCTCCCGTGAAGCCGGCAAGCGACACCAGGAAGATGAACTTCTCCCAGATGGGCACGCGGCCGTCCTCGACCGCTTCGGCCTGAATGTCTGCACCAGCCAGCGCATCATGTATCTGGCGAACGCGCTCGCTCATACGTGGCAGCTGACCGAAGACTTCTCCGAAGACGACGCGGCGGTGCGCGCCGGTCTGCTCGATCAGACCGGGGCCGCTCAAAGCGGTCGCGATGTAGGTGGTGCCGCCGATGACGGGCCGTTCGCCGGCCACGGCAGCGACCTCGGTGACGCTGTCGACACCGTTCTGCACCGTCAGTACCGACGTCTGCTCGCCAATCATCGGCGTCAGCATCGGCAGCGCGGAGGCGTTGTCGTAGGTCTTGACCGCGTATAACACGACATCGACCGGTCCGACCCTGGTGGTGTCGTCTTCAGCCGGCGCCAGGACCGTGAAATCGCCAAGCACCGGGCTGCGAATCTCGAGCCCGCGTGCGCGGATGGCGGCGAGGTGCGCGCCGCGCGCGATGAACGTCACGTCGTGCCCGGCTCGCGCGAGCTTCGCGCCGTAATAGCCCCCCACGGCACCCGAACCAAGAACTGCGATTTTCATGACACAGAAACCGGCTGCCGCCGCCAATACCAGTACGCGGGAAGACCGAGCACGAGAAACCCGAGCCCGGCAAGTGATTCGAACGGCCGCTCGACGAGCGTGTTGAGCACGAACGCGACGGAACCCATCACGAACACGATAGGCACGACCGGATAGCCCCACGTTCGGTAAGGCCTGGGATGATTGGGCATCTTCGAGCGGAGCCGGAACAGCGCGAGGCCGCAGGCGACGCTGAAGAGAATCGAGATGAACATGACGTAGGTAAACAGCTGCTCGTAGGTCCCCGACAGCGCCAGCAGCGCCGACCACGTCGTCAACGCGACGATCGCCACGTGCGGCGTCCGGTAGCGCGGATGCACACTGCGGGCGGCCGGAAGAAAGACGCCATCTGACGCCATGGCGAAGAGGAGCCGCGATCCGGCGAGAATAGCCGCGGCGTTGCAGCCGAAGGTCGAGAGCACCACCGTCAGCGCGACGAACTGTGCGCCGCCTGGACCTGCGAGCGTTGTCGCGGCACGCTCGGCAATCCGCGTGACGCCCCTCATCTCGTCGATCGACAACGCGAAAAGATACGCGACGTTGACAACGAGATAGATCGTCGTGAGCGCGGCGATGCCGCCGACCAGGGCTCGCGGAACGTTGCGTTGCGGATCCTTGATCTCGCCAGCGGCATACGTCACGAAGTACCACGCTTCGTAGGTCCACAACACCGCGATCATCGCGATGCCGAACGATGCCACGGGCCGCGGCAGATCCGGCGGCACGACCGGGGTGAATTCAGGAACCACTCGCGCTGCGATGATCGCCATCACCGGCAGCGCAGCCAGCCCGGCGACCTTCGCCGCCGTCATGACCACGTTGACGAGATTGCCGCTTCGAACACCGACGTAGTTGATCGCTCCGAGCGCAACGATCGCCCCAACCGCCGCCAGCTTGCTCGCGGTGAGCACGAACGGGCCGAAGGGTGTAGGCACGCTCAACAGCACGCCAGCTTGCGAGATCGCAGGAACGAAATAGCTCAGGTACTCGGCGAACCCGACGGCGACGGCCGCAATGCCCCCGCTGAGCACAACGAGCATCGCCACCCAGCCGTAGAGAAACGCCGGAAGGGGTCCGTACGCCTCGCGAAGAAAGACGTACACACCGCCGGACCGCGGAAACATCGCGCCCATCTCGGCATAGGTCAGACCGCCCGTGATCGCCAGCACCCCTCCAAGCGTCCAGGCCAGCAGCAGCAACGACGCTGACGGGATGACCGCCGCCATGCCACCGGTTGTCAGGAAGATCCCGGAACCGATTACGCTGCCCACGACGAAGAGGATGGCCGAGCCGAGCCCGATGGCCCTTACCAGCTTCGCGTCTTGCCCGTTGTCTGCGACGGCTACGCCGGGTGCGTTCACGTCAGTCCTTTTTTGATGCTCGCGGGGCCCCACCCCCGCTCGCTTCTCGCGCGGCGGCCGACCTCCGGTCGGCTTCACTCCGTCGCCGCGCTCGGGCCGCAGGCGCTCTGGTGGGTTCGCGCGCTCCACCCCCGCTCGCCGGGCTTCAACGGCCGGCGCGGAGTCGAAATGTAACACGGTCCAACATGCTAGAATCACCGCTTCATCCTTGTGCGTCGGCGGAACGGCCCGCCCTCGCGCGGAGGTTTCATGGCGGCCCGCCTTACTACGTTCGTCGTCGTCGCCATCGTTGCTGCGACCCTGATTGCCGGCCTCATCGTGGGCGCGCAACGGGACGACAACGAAGGCCCGGTGGATGTCATCATCCACAACGCCGTCGTCTATACGGCTGACGACGACCACTCGACCGCTGAGGCCGTGGCGATCCGCGGCAATCAGATTCTGCGCGTGGGCAGCGAACGTGACGTGATGCGGCTGCGCCGGCCACAGACGACCATGATCGATGCGGACGGTGGAAGCGTGCTGCCGGGATTCAACGATTCTCACGTCCACTTCATCAAAGGCGGCCTCGATCTCGAGCGGATTGATCTGTCGGAGGCCGTGACGCTTGCCGAGGTTCAGCAGCGCGTCCGCTCCTGGGCCGAAGAGAATCCGGAAGAGCCATGGGTCATCGGACGCGGTTGGTACTTTCAGGCGTTTGCTGACAAGCTGCCGACACGTCAGCAGCTCGACGCGATCGTGCGCGATCGGCCGGTCCAGCTGCTCTCCGCTGACGGCCATACCTCGTGGGTGAATTCGGCAGCGCTCAAGCGCGCGGGTATTACACGTCAGACGCCGAACCCAGAAGATGGGTCGATCGTGAGGGATCCGCGGACCGGCGAGCCGACCGGAGTGCTCAAAGAGGCAGCCGTCGAGCTCGTCGCGCGAGTGGTTCCGCCGCCGACCCGGGAACAGCAGGCTCGAGGCCTGCGCTCGGCGATCACGGAAGCTCACCGCAACGGCATCACGAGCGTGCAGAACGCCGGCGGGACCACGGACGAGTTCGCGCTATACGCGGACGCTCGCCGGGCCGGAGACCTCGACATCCGGGTGTACTCAGCGCTGTCGGTGGACGGGCCGATCTCGGAACCGGAACTCGCGCGGCTCGACGCCGTTGGCAAGGAGTACCCGGACGATCCGCTGTTCAAGACGGGCGGGGTGAAGATCATCCTCGACGGCGTGATCGAATCTCACACGGCCGCGATGCTCGAACCGTATGTCGGCGAACAGGTCGTGGGCGAGCCACGGATCGGCGCCGACGATCTGAATCGCAGTGTGAGGCTGCTGGATTCGCGCGGATGGCAGGTGATGACCCACGCCGTCGGCGACCGCGCCGTCCGCATGGCGCTCGATGCGTACACGCACGCGGTCCGCTCGAACCCTAAACCGAAGCGCGAACGGCGTCATCGCATCGAACACGCAGAGATCGTCGACACCGTCGATTTCCCGCGATTTGGTCGGCTCGGCATCATCGCCTCGATGCAGCCATCGCACGGAAGCCCAGACTCGCATCTCGATTTGTGGTCACGCAGTGTCGGCCCGGAGCGCGCCTCTGGAGGCTGGCCGTACCGTCAGATTCTGGAATCCGACGGACGCCTCGCCTTCGGCAGCGACTGGCCGGTCGACTCTCTGAATCCGATGCTCGGGTTGCACTCGGCGGTGACGCGCACGACGCCCGAGGGAGAACCTGAAGGCGGATGGTTTCCGGCGCAGCGACTTGCGCTGACGGCGGCTGTTGACGCCTACACGTCGGGTGCGGCGTGGGCTTCGTTCGACGAACAGCGCAAGGGGACGATCGCGCCGGGCATGCTCGCCGATCTCGTCGTGCTCACGTCCGACATCTTTACAGCGCCACCGTCCAGACTCGCCACCACCTCCGTCGCCGCCACGATCTTCGATGGCCGCGTCGTCTACAAGCGCTCGGATCGCGGAACGAACTAGTCTGGAAGAGTGCAGGGTGCACTCTTGCACTAGATCCTCACTGCCCGCGTGTCGCAGTCCAGTAGAGAAGCGCCCCGACCAGCAACGCAAGCGCACCGGCCATGAGGTTCGCGCGCGTCGCACCAGCTAGAATGGCCATCCCGATGGCCATCGCCGCCCATGGAATCAGCGAACCGAACGGCGCCACGAACGTTGCTGGTTGCACCACGCCATCGAACCGGGCGTCACGCAGACGAAGCGCCGCGGCACATGTCGTAACGTAGCCGACGAGCCGGCTGACGGCGCTCACCTCGGCGAGAAAAATAAACGTTCCAGACAGCGCGAGAATCAGGGTCACCACTGCCGTCGTCAGGATGGACGTGACCGGCGTTCGGTAGCGGCGATGAATGCGACCGAATGGCGCTGGCACGTCGCCCTGCTCCGCGAGCGCATAGAGAATTCTCGAGCCGGCAACCGCCCCTCCCAGGTTATTGCCGGCGATCGAGACGACGGCGCCGGCCGTCAGCATTGCCGCACCGGACGGTCCCAGGAAGGTGCTCGCTGCATCCGCGAGCGGTGCAGTGGAGGATGCAAGACCCGGAAGCGTGCCGAGAGCCACCGCCTGCACGGCCGCGAAGACCGCCGTCACGATTGCGAGCGTTCCCACAAGCGCGAATGGCATCGAGCGTCGAGGATCCCGCGATTCTCCTGCTGGAATCGGGACGTTCTCGTAGCCACCGAACGCAAAAATCAGCAGCAGCGATGCGGATGACAACCGATCGAACGGGATGACGCCCGAGGGCACGAGACGCGACGGGTCGACGTACCACAAGCCAACCAGGACGAAGAGGACCAGCGGCGCGAGCTTGCCGATGGTAAACAGGTTCATCGCGATGCTGCTCTGGCGGATGCCACGGAGATTGATCGCGGTCACCAGCGCGACCGTGACCAGGACCAGCGCGGTCCGTCCGTTTCCGGAAGTCAGCGCCGGCCAATAGAAGCCAAGCGACAGCGCGAGCACGTTGACCACCGAGGCGAGGCTGGCGACACGCGTGATCCACGCCATCCATCCGACCTCGAACCCCACGAACCGGCCGAAGGCGGTACGCGCGAACAGGTAGGGACCGCCGGTTGCTTCGAACCGGCTGGCGACTTCGGCAAACGTGATCCCGATGAGGATCGAGGCCAGGCCAACCGCGAGAACGAGCCAGGGACTCCACGCGCCGGCTTGCGCGGCGAGCACGGCAGGAACGGCAAAGATCGCTCCGCCGATGACCTGATTGATGCCAATGGCCGTCAGGTCCCAGCGGCCCAGCACACGAAGCAGTCCCTCTCGTTCGGACTCAGCCGTCACGGTCGTCACGGTCAGGCGGTTTCACGGGGTCAGCGCAGAATCGCGTCGACGACGAATTTTCCACCTTCACGAGCCGGCTTGAGCAGGGCAAGCCGCGCCGGCTGACCGACCCCAATCGTGTGTGTCATCTTCGTCTTCCACTCCGGAAGATCCACGACCTTCCCTTCAGCCAGCGTGTCATCCGCCACAGGAACAACGGTCATCCCCGTCGCATCGATGTACCGGAGCGCACCCTGCGTCCGCAGATCGCCCATGTCGTCAATCGAGAGCGACATCTGAATCTCCCGCTTCCCGTCGACGACGCGGACGCGTCGGTTGGCTACCACGCCGATGTCCGACACGAAGGGCGGGATGCCCGCCCCGTTGATCACCGTCGCGTTCTTGACGAGGACGTAGTACGCGCGAGACTCGTTGATCGGCAGCTGTTCGTAGCGCCGCGGATCCGCGCGCTCTACGCGCCTGGTCGCAAGGGAATCGAGCGCCGACACCAATGCGACGAAGTTGAGCCGTACGAGCGGTGGGTCGGGCTGTTCCGACGGCCACGGCCCGGTTTCGATGAGCACCACCGGCGTGCCCCAGAGCGTGATGTTGTCCCCGAACGCCCGCACCTCGTATTCATCGTCGTAACGGCCGATCTGTCCGGAGGCGAAGGGCTCGAGCGCATCACGAATCACGGCGCAGAGCTTCTTGGTCAGGCGGCGGCCCTCATTCTCGGTTCTCGCCTCGTCATAGGCCACCGAGAGCAACGAGATGGACGCTGGCTTCGGCGGATCGCCAACCGACGTGCGCCAGCTCTGGTTGTGCAGGTTGAACCCGACGCGCGGATTCAACCGATCTCTCAATGCCTTGAGCGTCTTGCCCTCGGGTGTCTGCAGGCGGAGAGCGTCACGGTTGATGTCGATGCTCTGCGCGTTCCGGCGCTGGAAGCGCTCCGCCCCATCCGGGTTCAGCATCGGCACGATGTGAAGGGTCAGTTCGGAGAGGATTCGCCGAACGGCAGGCTCCTCGCGGTGGCGCCGGAGGTACTCGAGCAAGTCGAACAGCGCGGATGTGGCCGTCGGCTCGTCGCCGTGCATCTGCGACCAGAGCAGCACGCCAAACGGCCCGGTGCCTGTACGAATGTAATGGATGGACCGGCCTTCGACCGACTCGCCGATCTTCTCGAGCGTGAACAGGTCTGGCGTCCCGCTCGCGACCGCTTCCAGCCTGCGAACGACCTCGGCATGATCGAGGAGAGGTGGAAGCGGCGGCGACACGTGTTCCGCGTCCCAGATGCGCGCCAGATCCTGAGGTATGAGGTCAGCGGGACCGGCGCCGCGCTGCCGCGCGTTGGGGGCCGCAGCAGGCACCGCTGCCAGGATTGCGGCAACGGCACATCGTAGAAACAGCTGTCGTCGTCTATGCATTCGTCACCGATAGCGCAGTCGAAGGAGTTGCGGCTGCGTTGCGGAGGTCACCACCAGCAGGTTGTCGTATTCGGTGTCATCGATCTTCAACGGTGCCGTCACTCCGAGCGCTTTCACGATCTCCGGCACGGTGTTGGAGTGGCCGACCACCAGCACGTTGGCCGTGGCACCCTTCAGCTTCTGAACGAGACCCGCTATGTCCTTTGCAGGCACCGTCGTCACGGCGATCCCGAGCGCCTTGGCCAGCGGCGCGGCCGTCTCCTGCGTGCGCTTGAACTCGGTCGCATAGATGGCCGTGATTCCGGCGTCCTTCAGGATCGCCGCCAGCGATTCCGCCCGCTGACGGCCGGTGTCGGACAGGCTGGGATCGGCAGCCATGGTTGCCGGCGCCCCGCCGCCTGTGTCTGCACGCTCGGCATGCCGGACAAGCAAGACGTTGCCCTGCGCGAACGCGGTGGCCGTGAACAGAAGGACGAGCAGCGATGAGGTCAGCGTTTTTCGCAAGATGCAGGATCCCTTCATGCGTGACGATCGTTCACACGCGGCTCTCACCACGTACGGCAATCACGTATAGCACGGCGCCCGCGAGTATTGCCCCGAGACCGGCGGTCAACTGGAGCGTCGTGGCACCGAACAGAATCGCCAGCGAGATGGCGATGGCCAGCATCGGAATGATCGGACCGAACGGCACGACGAACGTCGCCGGATTCACACGGTTCGCGAACTGCGGATCGCGAAGCCGGATCGCTGAGGCGCAGGTCGCCACGTAGACCAGCAGGCGGCTGATTGCGCTGGCGGCGGCCATCGCCACAAAAGTACCGGAAAGGGCCAGGACGAGCGACACGCCGGCGGTAAACAGAATCGAGTTGACCGGTGTTCGAAACGTCGGATGAATCCGGCCGAAGAACGGCGGCAGGTCGCCCTGCTCGGCGAGCGCGAAGAGATTGCGGGGGCCGGATAGCGCCTGACCCATGTTGTTTCCGGTCGTGGACAGCACCGCTCCGAGCGTCATCAGAGCGGCGCCACCGGGGCCGATGAACAGCCCAGCGGCGTCCGCCAGCGGCGTCCGCGATGTCGCAAGGCCCGGAAGCGTGCCGATCGCGACCACTTGAACGAGCGTCATCAGGGCGGCGACGACGACGATCGTCATGATCAGCGCGAACGGGACCGCCCGGCGCGGGTCACGGGCTTCACCCGCGGGAACCGGAACGGTCTCGTAGCCGCCATAGGCGAAGATCAGCAGCAGTGCCGCAGTCGACAACTGGCTCGTGCTCGGCGGCGACGCGTAACTGAAAAGACCCGGCTGAATGTAGAACAAGCCCACCGCGATGAAGACGATCAGCGGCGCCAGCTTCCCGACGGTCAGCACATTGATCACGAGGCTGCTCTGACGGATACCGCGGACGTTGATCAACGTGATCGCTGCGATCACCAGCGTGATCAGAATGGCGCGCGGTGCGCCTGCCGTGAGCGTGGGCCAGTAGAACCCCAGCGACGTCGCAAGCACGTTGATCACCGAGGCCCAGCTGGCGGCCCTGGTGAACCACAACAACCATCCCACTTCAAAGGCCGCGAATCGGCCGAACGCCGCGCGCGTATACAGATACGGGCCGCCGGTGCCCTCGAACCGGCTGCCGACTTCGGCGAACGACATCGCGATCATCATCGACGCCAGGCCGACGGCTGCGACCATCCACGGGCTCCAGGCTCCAGCACTGCCAGCGAGCGCTGCGGGGAGCGCGAACACCGCGGCGCCGATGACCTGATTGACACCGATGGCCGTGAGATCCCATCGGCCAAGTTCGCGGCGAAGTGATGGAGTAGGGGACACCTGCGGCGTGTGGGGCGGCACCATGAGGTTGTATCATGAACAATAGCGATGCAGGACACGGACATCTCGGCAAAACCGCGCGACGTCATGCCGGTGGGGGCGCAGACGCTTCCCGCCGCCTACTACACCGGCCATCAGCACTTCGAACGCGAGCTCGATCGGCTCTTCAGAAGAATGTGGTTCTGCGCGGGACGCGAAGAAGAGATCGAACGCCCGGGTCAGTTCGTCCTCCGCGAACTTCCGGGCGAGAACATTGTCGTCACGCGGGACTCCACCGGACAGGTCCGCGCGTTCCACAACGTCTGCCGTCACCGCGGCACGCGGCTGTGCACGGAATCGACCGGAGCATTCCCCGGCAGCATTCAGTGCCCCTACCACTCCTGGACCTACGCTCTCGACGGAAGGCTGATTGGCGCCCCACACATGGACGAGGTGCCTCACTTCAGGAAAGAGGACTACCCGCTGCACGCCGTGCACGCCGACGTGTGGGACGGGCACATCTTCCTGAACCTGTCGCGGTCGCCGTCAGCGCTTCGCGATCAACTGGAGGGGCTGCCGTCGAAGTTCGCGCCCTGGCGAATGCAGGATCTGAGGCTCGGCAAGCGTATCGTCTACGACGTCAAGGCGAATTGGAAGCTCGTCATCCAGAATTACAACGAGTGTCTGCACTGCCCGAACCTGCATCCTGCGTTGAACAAGCTGTCGCACTATCTCAGCGGCGAGAACGAGCCGCTGCGAAGCACCTTCATGGGTGGTCGGATGGATCTGCGGCCCGGCGTCGAGACGCTCTCGATGGATGGATCGTGTCCGCGCGCGCTGCTTCCGGGGCTGTCGCCTGACGATCAGCGCCGCGTCTACTACTACGCGATCTTCCCGAACATGCTGCTCAGCCTGCACCCCGATTACATGATGGTGCACACGCTCTGGCCCATCGCCCCGGACCGGACGATCAATGTCTGCGAGTGGCACTTCCAGCCGGCGGAGCTGACGAACCCGTCATTCGATGCGTCGGACGCGATCGATTTCTGGGATATGACGAACCGGCAGGACTGGCACGTGTGCGAGTTGTCGCAGGCCGGCATCTCGAGCCGTGCGTACACCCCAGGCCCGTATTCGAATCGTGAGGACTTGCTGTACGCGTTCGATCGAATGATCGTCCGTCTGCACGAAAACGGATAAGGGCGCTTCGCGCGAAGGCGGAAGGTCGGCCTACATGGGAGGCGTGGCCATCTTCCGTGGCGGATTGAAGAAGGGGGTCTTCACCACCGTCGCGGTCACCTTGTAGCGCACCGCTTCGACCGTCATTTCGATCTGCACCTTCGTGCCGTCAGCGTAGTGATGGCGATCGACAGTCCCGAGACCGATCATCTTCTTGAGTACAGGGGACCACGTAGTCGTCGTCGCCTTGCCAATCTGACGGCCGCCACGATAGATAGGCACGGCGACGCGCGAGGCGGTCGCGCCCACCGTCGGCGGCAGGCCGAAGCGGTCGTAGATCGACTCCACTTCTGACCATTCCACCTCGAGGCCGACGACCTGCCGGGCGTGGCCCCGCCGATGCTCCTCGCGAAGCGCCCGCTGGCCGACGAACCGTCCCTTGTCGAGGCTGACGAGACGGCCGAGCCCCATCTCGTACGGTGTGTATTTCTGCGTCGCGATCAACGCCTTTTTGCTGCTGTGGAAGTCCACGTCGATCAGCAGCAGGCCTGCTTCGACACGCGCCACGTCCAGCGCCAGCATGCCCGCGGGCTTGATGTCGTACGGCCTTCCGGCCTCCATCAGCGCATCCCAGACCCGCACCGCGTCGCGCGCCGGCATCCAGATTTCATAACCGAGGTCCCCGGTGTAGCCGGTGCGCGAGACGTCCACCTTCACGCCGTTGATCGTGCCGCTCGTCACGCGGAAATACTTCAGCTTCTCGATATCGACGCGGGCAGCCGCGCGAAGCACGCGCGCCGAGGTCGGACCCTGCAACGCCAGCGCGGCAATCTCCTCCGACACATCGTCGATCGTCACGTCGAGGCCGGCGGCGTTCTGCCGAAACCACCGCAGACTGGGATCGGCCGCCGTCCATCTGAACGTATGCTCGCCGAGCCGCGACACGGTCCCGTCGTCTATCACCAGACCGTACTCGTCACACCAGGGCGTATAGAACACCTGGCCGACGACCATCTTCGACACATCACGCGTGATCAAGCGATCGACCAGTCGAGCCGAATCCTTGCCGGTCACGAGGTACTTGAACAACGGAGACACATCGATCATCGCAGCGGCGTTGCGGATCGCGTTGTATTCATGCTCGTGATGACCTTCATAGGCACTGACCGCGTAGTAGCCGGACCACTCGCGGTAGTTGAGGCTCTCGCACAGGGCGGCAGTGCGCTCGTGGACGGCGGTTCCAATGGGCATAACGATCGTCATTTCAGCTTTTGAGGTGGGGAGATGTCAATTCGACGTTGACGGAGGTCACGGAGACGGAGGGAACGGAGGGAACGGAACGAGCTTCAACTCGGAGAAACGGAGGAACGGAGTTTCTCGGAGTTCATGCTCAAGTCGGCGTTCCGAGCCGATGCCCCGTGGGCACAAGCTGCGTGTGACGTGTGGGCAGCTTGCGCGCGCGGGGCGTCGGTTGATCGCCCGCCGCGTAAGCGCGGCGGCATCGGCGCACCCCCGGCACTACCTGTGCGGCCTCTGCGGCCTCCGTTCCTCCGCGTCTCCGAGTTGAAGCTCGTTCCGTTCCCTCCGTCTCCTCCGTCCCCG
>Ga0075420_100000644_pt1 | contig 28108 bp, 11 predicted proteins | sample SoiMetdeltSBSDD4_FD_75296 | JGI IMG/M metagenome (GOLD analysis project Ga0075420, IMG submission 75296) | Bulk soil microbial communities from a Populus tree surrounding site in Tennessee, USA - Soil MetaG P. deltoides SBSDD4 | ecosystem: Environmental > Terrestrial > Soil > Tree plantation...
TGCCGGAGAAGCACCTGCTCGGCGACTCGTGGGGACTCGGCTGGATCCGCATGGGCTGGGACGAGCGCCGGCTCATCGGCCACGACGGCAACACCATCGGGCAGTCCGCGTTCCTGCGCCTGCTGCCCGACGCGGGGTTGGCCGTCTCGCTGCTGGTCAACGGCGGGAACTCGCGCGACCTCTACGAGGAGCTGTACCGCGAGATCTTCGCCGAGCTGGCGGACATCACGATGCCGTCCCAGCTGACGCCGCCGGCCGAGCCGGTCAGCGCCGACATCACGCCGCACCTGGGTTTGTACGAGCGGGCCAGCGTCCGGATGGAGGTGCTCGCCGGCGACAGCGGACCGACCCTGCGTACCACGGTCACCGGTTCACTGGCCGCGCTCATCCCCGACCCGGTGCAGGAGTACCCGATGGTGCCGGTCGAGGAGGGCCTGTACGTCGTCAAGGAGGAGCAGGCCCGTACCTGGATACCGGTGCGGTTCTACACCTTGCCGACCGGTGAGCGGTACGTGCACTTCGGCGGCCGAGCCACCCCGAAGGTCAGCTGACATGACCGACAAGCACGCCGCCGCCGAGGCCGCCGGCGCCGCCGCGCGGGCCGCGGGCGTCGACGTCCGCGAGATCGCCGATCTCGACGGCTTCGCGGCGGTGTGCCGGCTGTACGACGAGATCTGGCGCCCCGACGCGAGCAACCCACCCGTGACCACGGAGCTGCTGCGGGGGCTGACGAAGGCCGGCAACTACGTCGCGGGCGCGTACGACGGTACGAAGCTCGTCGGCGCCTGCGTCGGCTTCTTCGGCGCGCCGTCGGATCCGTCGATGCACAGCCACATCGCCGGGGTCTCCGCGGCGGCGCTCGGCCGCAGCGTCGGCTTCGCCCTCAAGCTGCACCAGCGCGCGTGGGCGATGCACCGCGGGGTGACCGCGATCCGGTGGACGTTCGACCCGCTGGTCGGTCGCAATGCCTACTTCAATCTGGTCAAGCTGGGCGCCGATGCCGCCGAGTATCTGCCGAACTTCTACGGCGGCATGCACGACGGCATCAACGCCAACGACGACACCGACCGGCTGCTCATGCACTGGGACCTGGCCTCTCCGGCGGTCGTGGCGGCGTGCGCCGGGGAGCCCAGCCCCCGCGATGTGCGGGCCGAACGCGCCGGCGGCGCGGTGGTCGGACTCGACCGGTCCGACGACGAGCGGCCCGTGCCCGGTACCGACGACGGCCCGACGATCCTCGTCGCCGTGCCGCGGGACATCGCCGCGTTGCGGGCGGCCGAACCGGGTCGGGCCAAGGAGTGGCGACTCGCCGTCCGCGCCGTCCTCGCGCCGCTGTTGGCTGGCGGAGCGCGGGTCGCCGGCTACGACAAGACCGGATGGTACGTGGTCACGCGATGAAGCTGTCCGACATCACCGCGCCGTTCGTCCTCGACGACGGTTTCCTCCCGGTACCCACCGGACCTGGCCTTCGTCCGGATGGACAGGATCGGGAGCTGATCTCGTCAGGTACGACGAACTAGGGTGTTGTTCTGACCCCTAGCTTCGGATGGTGCTCGTCTCGGTGAACCTGCGCCCCCACGCCACCCTCGGCCGTGTGCTCGACGACCTCGGCGCCACCCTGCTCGAGCTCGTCCACGGCGACCCCGAGCGGACCGGCGATATCGGCGGCGTGGCGATCCACGACCCGCTCGAGGAGCCGGTACTGCCGCAGCACGCGCTGGTGCTCGGCGTCGGCGTGCACGAGCCGGAGGAGATCATCCGGCTGCTGCGCGTGCTCGGCCGGCACGAGGCGTGCGGGCTCGTGCTGCGGGCGCCGGTACCGGTCTCCGCCGAGGTGACCGCCGCCGCGGAGGAGTCCGGGGTCGCCCTGCTCGGGCTTACCCGGGGCGCCTCGTGGGCCCAGCTGGCGGCACTGCTGCGGTCGCTGCTCGCCGAGGGCGACGTGGGTGACGCGGGACCCGAGACGCTCGGCGGCATCCCGTCCGGCGACCTGTTCGCGCTCGCCAACGCGATCGCGGCGCTGATCGACGCGCCGGTGACGATCGAGGACCGCAGCTTGCGGGTACTGGCCTTCTCCGGCCGCCAGGACGAAGCCGACCCGTCCCGGGTGGAGACGATCCTGGGCCGGCAGGTGCCGGAACGGTACTCGCGACTGCTCGTCGACCGGGGCGTGTTCAGCGACCTGTACCGCACCGACCAGCCCGTGTACGTCGAGCCGCCGCCGGGCGGGTTGGACGACTTCTCGGTGCCCCGCGTGGCGGTCGCGGTGCGCGCCGGAGACGAGGTGCTCGGCTCGATCTGGGCCGCCGTACGCCGGCCGCTCAGCGAGGAGCGGAGCCAGGCGCTGTGCGACGCCGCCCGGCTCGTGGCGCTGCACCTGCTGCGGGTGCGGGCCGGTGCCGATGTCGAGCGCCGGCTGCGTACCGACCTGGTGAGCACGGCACTCGAGGGCGGTGTCGGGGCCCGGGAGGCGCTCACCCGGCTGGGTCTGGCCGCCCTGCCGGTCGTCGTGCTCGCCCTCGGTACCCGCGAACGGGCCGGCACGGCGCGCTCGATCGCCGCGGACGCGAGCCTCGCCACCGAACGGCAGCGGCTGAGCGACGGTCTCGCGATGCACCTCAGTGCCGTCCACCCGCGGTGCGCGACCGCGCTCGTCGGCGATGTCGCGTACGGGCTGGTACCTGTGGCCCGGGACGGCGACGGTCAGGAGTGCGCGGTCCGCATCGCCACCGACTTCCTCGACCGGATCGGCAACCGGGTACCGGCCGTCGTCGGGGTCGGCCCGGTCGCGCAGGACACCGCCGGGCTGGCCGACGCGCGCGCCAGTGCCGACCGTGCGCTGCGAGTGTTGCGCGCCGGTACCGGTGGCGGGCTGCGCGTCGCCCGGCTCAGCGATGTCCACGTCGAGTCGCTGATGCTGGAACTACGCGATCTCGTCGCCGCGCGCGGCGACCGCCCGACAGGCCCGGTCGCCAAGCTGCTGGCGTACGACGAGCAGCACAACACGAACATGGTCGAGACGCTGCGGGCGTGGCTGGACGCGTTCGGCGACGTGATCGCGGCCTCGGCGGCCGTGTACGTGCACCCGAACACCTTCCGCTACCGGCTGCGGCGCCTGTCCGAGGTCAGCGGCATCGACCTGGCCGATCCGGAGACCCGCTTCGCCGCGATGCTCCAGCTCCGCGTCATCCTGCCGTGATCTCGTCAGCGTTCGGCGACCACGATCAGGCGCCGGCTGTCCGTCGACAGTGGACCGCCGCGGTCGCCGTACCCCTCGACCCGGGAGAAACCGGCCTGCAACAGCCAGTCGCGTAGCTCGGTGAAGGTGAACAGGCGCACGAACAGCGACGTACGGCGGACCCGCCCGCCGCGCACGAAGGTCCGTTCGGTGACGACGCGGCCGGTCAGCGGATCGAGCCGGGATCGGTCGACCATCAGGTCGTCGCCCCGATAGGTGACCAGGTGTGGCAGGAACATGCGCACCAGCCAGTCGCGGTTGTTGAGGTCGATGAGGAACCGCCCGCCCGGGTGCAGCGCGGCGGCGACCTGGCCGAGCACCCGGCGGTTGTCGTCGTCGTCGAAGTAGCCGAACGCGGTGAACCAGCTCACGACCCGATCGAACCGGTCGCGGAACGGCAGCTCGCGCATGTCGCCCTGGACATAGTCCACGGACACCCCGCGGGCGATGGCGTCGCGGCGGGCCAGGTCCAGGAACATCGGTGTGGCATCGAGGCCGGTGACCTCGGCCCCGCGGGCCGCGAGCCGGTTGGCGATGCGCCCGTGGCCGCAGGCGAGGTCGAGCACCCGCATCCCGGGCCGCAGGTCCAGCAGCCGCCAGATCAGATCGACCTCGGTGTCGCTCTGGGCGTCGGTCAGCACGCCGGAGTAGAAGTACAGGTAGTCCTCGTCGAACACGCCTTCCGTGTCGAAGACATCCTCGGCCACCTCGATCATGCTAGTCAGCTCGCTTCGAATCGGGTGCACGGATCTGCCCTTGTGTATGTTGGCCGTAGGCGGAAGGAGATCGAGAGATGTCTTTCAAGATCATGCCGCACGGTCGGCTGCACGAGTGGGTGGCTCACGAAGAGGGTTACTTCACGACGGAAGGGCTCGACTACACCTTCGTGCAAGAGGACGGCGACTACGGGGTCCACTCTCCGCAGCGCGACGAGGCCGGCGAGATCAGGACCGGCGCGTTCGAGACCTTCGGCGCCGGTCGGGACGGCGCGAACGTCAGCTGCGCATGCCACTGGGCCACCAGCGCCGCCGCGAACGAGCGGTCCGGGCAGCTCATCCGCTCGGTGTACTCGGTCGCCCCGTGCGCCATCATGGTGCCGCCGGACTCGCCGATCCACCGTCCCGAGGACCTCGCGCGCGTTCCGGTCGGTGTCGGCTACCGCTCCGGCAGTCACTTCGCCACGCTGCAGGCGCTGGAGGCCGTGCTCGCCCGCGACGACATCGAGCTGACGTTCCAGGGACCACCCAACGAACGGTTGGACGCGCTGCTCGACCGGCAGGTCCCCGCCGGCACGATGTGGGGGGTGCCGCTGTACATCGCCGAGGCGTTCGGCTTCCGCAAGGTACTGGATACCACGTTCATGATTGGCTTCGTGGTGTCCGGGGAGGACGTCGCTCCGTCCGATGTGGACAAGTACCTCGCCGGCCTTCGGCGGGCCCAGATGGCGATCGACCTCCACCCGGAGCGGTACAAGCACCACCATCTGCGGGCGGTACCGGAGAAGTACCGGGACCGCGTCGACGTGCGCGGCTTCGGGATCGGTGAGCGGGTCGTCTTCCTGCCGTACACCCGAGAGGTGTTCGCCGAAACCCAGGAGTGGACCCAGGCCCGTGGCCTCTTCCCGAAGATCTCCGTTTCCTACGACGACGTCACCGTGGGCTAGCCGTTAGCGGCGTCGAACGATCTCCGCTCCAGGAAGTCCAGCAGCCGGTCGGCACTGCCCGGGCGGGCAGGCCGAGTCCGGTGCCGACGAGCCCGAGTACGACGGCCGCGATCAGCTTTCCTCGTCTATAGACCGAGGTCGCTCAGGCCCGGGTGGTCGTCGGGACGCCGGCCCTGCGGCCACCGGTACAACCGGTCGCCCTCGGCGATGGGTACGTCGTTGATGCTGGCGAGCCGCCGGCGCATGAGACCGTCGGCGTCGAACTCCCAGTTCTCGTTGCCGTACGAGCGGAACCAGTTGCCGGAGTCGTCGTGCCACTCGTAGGCGAACCGCACGGCGATCCGGTCGTCGGCAAAGGCCCACAGCTCTTTGATGAGCCGGTAGTCCAGCTCGCGAGCCCATTTGCGGGTGAGGAACTCCCGGATCGCGTCCCGCCCGGTGAAGAACTCGGCCCGGTTGCGCCACTGGGAGTCCTCCGAGTACGCGAGCGCGACCTTCGCCGGGTCCCGCGTGTTCCAGGCGTCCTCGGCCATTCGCACCTTCTGCACCGCGGTCTCGTGCGTGAACGGCGGCACCGGTGGACGAGACATGGCGTCAGCGTACGCGCATTCGGCGGGATGGCAGGATGGCGGCATGCTTCCCACGCTCGACCAGATCCATGCCGCCCGGAAGGCCATTGCCGGCCTGGCGATCCGCACCCCGCTCGTACGACTGGACGCGGGCATCTACCTGAAGCTGGAGAACCTGCAACCGATCGGCTCGTTCAAGATTCGCGGGGCGGCCGCGTTGCTGACCTCTGTCGATCAGGCCACCCTGGCCGACGGTGTGGTGACCGCGTCGGCGGGCAACATGGGCCAGGCCGCGGCCTGGATGGCCGCCCGGCTCGGCATCGGGTGTACCGTGCTCGTCCCGTCCACCGCGCCGGATGCCAAGGTGCGGGCGATCGAGGCACGTGGCGCGACGGTTCGCCGGGTCACCCCCGAACAGTGGTGGCAGGCGTTCCAGGACCGCCGTTTCGACGGCGTATCCGGACTGTTCGTGCACGCCTTCGACGACCCGATGGTGATGGCCGGCAACGGCACGATCGGCCTGGAGATCGCCGAGGACCTGCCCGATGTGGCGACCGTGCTGGTGCCGTGGGGCGGTGGCGGCCTGTCCTGCGGTATCGCGACGGCCCTGCGCGAGGTCGCGCCGCGGGCCAGGGTGTACGCGGCCGAGGTCGCGACCGCCGCGCCGTTCGCCGCCTCGCTGGCGGTCGGTGCGCCGACCACGGTCGACATGGCACCGTCCTTTGTAGACGGTATCGGCGGACCGGCGGTGTTTCCCGGCATGTTCGCGCACGCGAGGGAGCTCGGCATCGACTCGCGGGTGGCCACAGTGGACGAGGTCGGTGCTGCCGTACGGCTGCTGGTCGAACGAGCCAAGGTCGTCGCCGAGGGCGCCGGCGCCACACCGGTCGCGTGTGCTCTGGCCGACGCGGCACCGCTGGACGCGCCCATCGTCTGCGTGGTGTCCGGCGGGATGATCGGACTGTCCACTCTGGTCGAACTGCTTCGCGACTGAGACCGGTACCGGGTGGCAGGCGATCGCCCCGCCACCCGCGACCGTTGTCGGCTACTTCTTGCCCTTCTTGTTCTTCTTGCTCTTCTTCTTGCTCTTCTTGGCCATGCTGCTCCGCCTCCCTCCTACGATTTCTGTTGAGCCCTCTTAGCAGCCTTGCCGGTGGGTACCGGTGGCGTGACGAATGTGGACTGCAAAAGCGCGGACAGTCTGCGCGCGAGCCGTTTCTGCGACCATCGCCGCGTGACGACGAGAGCCTCGAGGACGTCGAACGACATGAGCGCCCACAGCATGTCCGTGGCGGTCGGGACCGTCCACGGCGCGGCCAGCCGCGCCTCGGCCGCCAGCCTTTCGGCCAGGCGCCGGCAGGACCCGCGCCACTGCCGCATGACCAGATCCCAGTAGTGCTCGGCGTCCGGATCGGCACCCTGAACGCGTTGGAACGCGCGGCCGAACGGGATGAGCTGGGTGTGGCAGCGGGCCAGATGGTGGGCCCACTCGTCCAGTGCCGTCGCCGCGTCGGGCGCCTGCCACACGGACTTCAGTGACGCGGCCATTTCCGCGGTCTCGTTGACGTACTCGTACAACGCGGCGATCAGCTCGGTCCGGGTGGCGAAATGCAGGTAGACCGAGCGGCGGGTGAGTCCGGCACGCTCGGCGACCGAGGTCATGGTCAGCGCGGGTACACCGTCCTGCTCGACCAGTGCGCGAGCCGCGGCCAGCAGGGCGAGCCGCGTCCGGCGGCTGCGAGCGTTCTGCTGGGCCACTGAGACCTGTCCCTCCGACTACACACGGTGTGTAGTTTCGGAAGTATACATGATGTGTAGTTTGATGTCGTCGGCTCGAGGGTCGTCCAGTTCGGTGAAGATGGCCACGGCGTGCCGCCAGTGTTCGTTGGCGCCATCGCGATCGCCGGCCTCGCTGAGCAGGTGGCCGAGCCCGTCGTAGGCGCTGGCTTCGTGACCCGGATCGCCGATGTGCTGGGCGATGGTCAAAGCCTCCTGGAGACACTCGCGGGCTCGGGAGGCCTCCTTCTGCTCGCGGTACAGGCGGCCCACGGCGATCAGCCTGCCCGCTTCGCCATAGCGGAAGCCGATTTCGCGGCAGATGGCGTGCGCCCGCAGTTGGGCTTCGATCGCGGCGGCGCGATCACCCAGACCCTGATGTGCGTCACCGATCATGCCCCAGACGATGGCCTCACCACTGCGGTGGCCGACATCGTGACAGATGGCTCGAGCGGTGCGGAGGTACTCCAGTGCTTCGGCGTGGCGGTGCAGGTCGTTGAGAGTGGAACCGATGTTGCCGAGTGCGGCGGCCCGTCCGTACGAGTCGTCGAGTTCTCGAAGGATGTCGTGCCCCTCCTGGAGACAAGCGATCGCCTCGTCGAGCCGCTTCAGGCTGCCGAGGATGCCGCCGATGTTGACGAGTGCGCCGGCGACTCCGCGCTGGTCGCCGATCTCGCGGCGGATGGTCAGCGCCCGTTGGCACCACTCGAGCGCTTCGACGTTGCGTCCGCCCATCATCAGTAACGTGCCACGGTTGTTGACGATGGTCGCCTGCGCCTTGAGATCGCCGAGGTGGATCGTCGCGGCTTCGGCGTCGTCGTGGGTGGCCCGAATGTCCTCGATGCCCCCTCGCAGCGCGTAGTGGACGCGAAGCGCGTGGGCGAGTTGCCACGCGTGCTGCGGCCAGCCATGAGCGGCGGCGTGATGGACCGCCGCTACCAGGTTGGCCCGTTCGACATCCAGCCACTCGAGCGCCTGCGCGGGCTCGGTGACCGGGGGAGCGCTGCTCGGTGGGTGGGTGACAGCCGACTCGACCTGGGGACGGGTGGGCTCGACGAGGTCACACGCGAGGTCGACGGTCTGCAAGTAGTAGTCGTACAGGCGGCGGAGGGCTGCCGCGATAGCGTCGGTAGGCTCTTCGGAATCGACGGTGAGACGGGCGAACTCGCACACCAGGCGATGGAACAAGTACCGTCCGGGCGTACGTTGCGTCACGAGATGCAGATCGAGCAACGACTCCAGCAAAGCTTCCGCCTTCTCCACCCGGATGTCGGCGAGAGCAGCGGCCGCGTAGGCGTCGAAGTCACGGCCCGGGTGCAGTCCGAGGAGCCGGAACAGGCGCTGCTCGTCGGGGCCGAGATGCCGATAGGAAAGAGCTAGCGCCGAGGAGACACTGCGGTCCTCGAGGGACAGTTCGACGAGCCGGTGACTCCGCTGGAGTCGGTCGGCCAGATCCGCTACTGTCCACTGTGGACGACTGGCCAGACGAGCACCGGCGATCCGAACCGCCAGCGGCAGCCGCCCGCACAGCTGCACGACACGGGCCACCGCGTCCGCATCCGCGGCGGCTCGTGGTCCGGCCACAGCACAGAACAGCGCCGCGGAATCCGAGGCAGGCAACAGGTCCAGGAAGAGCTGTGCGGCGGCATCCAACGCGGACAATCGCCGACGGCTCGTGATCAGCACCAGGCAGTCGCCGGTGCCGGGAAGCAACGGGCGTACCTGCTCGACGGCTGCCGCGTCGTCCAGCACCAGCAGCAGCCGGCGCCGCGCCGCCTCGGTACGCCACCTGGCCGCCCGTTCGTCGAGGCCGTCAGGGATCCGCTGCGTCGGTACACCGATCGAGCGCAAGAGGTAATCCAACGCCTCACTCGAATCCATCGGGTCGGCACCGGCGGTGTGGGCGCGCAGGTCCAGGAACAGCTGCCCATCGGGAAACCCGCCGGCCAGCCGGTGCGCAACGTGCACGGCCAGTGTGGTCTTGCCGATACCCGCCATACCGCCGATCGCCGAAATCGTCACCGGCCGACCCGATCGCACAGCCGCGATGATCTGGTCCACCTCGTTGCCGCGGCCGATGAAGTCGGGCAGGTTCCTGGGCAGTTGTGCCGGTTGCCCGACCGCCTGGGCCAGGATCGGCGCACGCGGTGCAGGTCCGGCGTCGTCGACCTCGTCACGCAGGATCCCCACATAGAGTTGCTGCAGGGCCGGACCCGGTTCCACACCGAGCTGTTCGCGTAGGAGCCCGCGAACCTGATGGAACTCCTCCAGCGCGTCGGCGCGCCGACCGCACCAGTACAGCGCGAGCATGAGGCATTCGCGCAGGCTCTCTCGGTAGGGGTGCTCGGCAACCACGGCGGAAAGCTCTCCGATGATGTCGCGGTGAGCGCCGAGCTCGAGGTCGATCCGGATGCGCTCCTCCAGCGCGGTCAACCGGTGCTCCTCCAGCCGGTTCGCCTCGGTCACGACGGCGGGGAGGTCCCGCGCGTCGGGATACGCCGGCCCGCGCCACAGGTCCAGGCCTCGCTGCAGGAAGGCCCGGGCGGCGACCAGGTCGGCCTGCGCGCGGGCGGCGCTCGCGTCCGACACCAGGCGGTTGAAGGTGTACGCATCCAGCTCGTCGGGCGCGACGGTCAACTGGTACCCGGACGGACCGAACACGATCCGACCGTCTTCGCCGAGAGCGCGGCGCAGGCGGTGCACGTACACATGAAGGGTTTTGTGGGCGCTCCGCGGCGGCGCACCGCTCCATAGCGCATCGGCCACGGCGTCGGCGCGTAATGGCCGTGCGGCGTTGCAAATAAGAAGCGTCAGAAGCCGCTGCAACATAGCGGTCGGTATCGCGATCGGCCGGTCTTCCCGGCGGACGGTCAACGGACCCAGCACCCCGAATTCGATCACCACCGCCCCCGAAAACGGCAGACACAGCCGAGCAATGGTCTCCCGGCGATGTGAACGCCGTCAATGGGCCGCTGAGCTGGGATTCTACCGCCGTGCAACCGGTCGCCCGGACGATCTGCCCGTCATCTGCCGAGCAGAGGAGTTCGACCGTGTCGATCGACGTTCGAGTCCGGGTTCGCGGTCCGATGCGGCGGCTGGTCCATCCGGTCACCGCGGTTGTCATGGCAAGCCTGATCGTCGGAATGCCTCTGCCGGCGCTGGCCGAGCCCGTGCTGCCACCCGGGGCATCGCTGACCGCCCCGCGTCAGGCGGTGGGCAGCGCGGCCGGCCGTGCACATGAGACGTCGACGGCCGCGACGACGGCACGGTCGGCTCGGACGGGTCGTGAGCGGGCTCGCCCACCCGTGCCGGGTGCGGTAGGCCCCGAGCGCAGGTACCCCGATCCCGTGATACCGGGGTCGGGGTCGGCACCGGTTGGTGAGCAGCGGGTGACGCTGTCGGCGAACCCGGGCCTGCCGCGTACCGTCGACGCAGGAAGTCCGATGGAGGTGGTGTCCGAGCGGACGCCACGCTCCACCGTCTTCGCCAATCCTGATGGCACGCGGACGCTGCGCATCTACGATGGGGTCGCGTTCGTGCGTCGTCCCAACGGCGGCCTGGTGGAGCTGGACACGGCGCTGCGCCCGGGTCCCGACGGTCGGCTGGTGCCCGGTGCGGCGGCGAACGTCTCGATGGCTGCACTGTCCACGGATGCGGCGGTCGGTGGTATCGGGTTCGGTCCGGACACCTGGGTCGGGTTCGGGATCCGGGACGCGATCGGCAAGCCAGCCACCATCGACGGGGCCACGGCCACCTACGCCGGGGTGCGGCCAGGGGCCGATCTGGTGCTCACCGCGACCGACTGGGGGTTCGAGGAAGACATAATCCTGCGGTCGAAGGACGCGCCGACGTCCTGGACGTTTCCGCTGTCGTTGCGGGGGCTGACGCCGGAGTTGGACACCGGCACGGGAACCGTCGTGTTCAAGGATGGGTCGGGCAAGGTGCGCGGGTTCATCCCGCCGGGGTTCATGGTGGACTCCAATGTGGACCCACGGCGGGGAACCGGCGAGCGGTCCAACAACGTGACCTACACGTTGCAGCAGGACCGCAACGGTTGGGCGGTGCGGGTCGACCTCGACGCGGCGTGGCTGCGCGACCCGGCGCGGGTGTTTCCGGTGACGGTGGACCCGGCGTTTCGGGATGACGCGGAGAGCGATGACACGTTCGTCTCGTCGCGGGAGATGGCCAACCGCAACAACTCCAGTGAGAGCAACCTGCCGGTCGGTACGTACAACGGCGGGGCGGAGAAGTCCGCGTCCTACGTGCACTTCGATCAGTTGAAGTCCACGCTGGCCAACCGGTACATCCTCGGCGCGTCAGCGAACTTCTGGAACTACTGGTCGTCCTCGTGCTCGGCCCGGCCGGTGACGGTGTACAAGGTGACCCAACCGTGGGTCGGTTCGACGACCAAGACGTGGGCCGGGCCGGCATACGATGCCGCGAGTCCACTGTCGACCCGTACGTTCGCGCATGGCCACACCAACTGCCCGGGTGGTGCGTGGGAGTCGTTCGCCTTGCCGGCCGACCGGGTGATGGGTTGGGTGCACGGTACCGAGTCGTTCTACGGGTTGACCCTGCGGGCGTCGCTGACCGACAGCCTGGGCTGGCGGCGGTTCTCCTCGGCCAACTTCAGCGACACCCCCGCGCGTCCGTTCCTGGACGTGAACTACGCCGACCAGGGCGCCCGGTACGCCTTGCCCGTCGCTGTGTTCAGCCCACCGGTGACCGCGACCAGCGCGGGTCGCATCACCATCCGCGTAACCAACTGGGGTTCGACCACGTGGACGCCGACGAACGGGTATCGACTGACGTACAAGGTACTCAACAGTTCCGGCGGGGTCATCCAGAATGGACCGCTCATCAACCTACCCGGCAATGCCGGGCCACATCAGTCGATCGACGTCCCGGTCGACGTGGCACCCATTGGCGCGTCGGGGAACTTCACGCTTCGGGTCGACATGGTCAACCCGTCGGGCGCCTCGTTCAATACGACATATGGTGTTCCGTTCGGCGACGTGCCGTTCACCATCGCCAACGGTCCACCGACCATCCTGGGAAACAACCCGCCGAACAACGCGGTGGTCGACACCCTTCGACCCACGCTGTGGGCCGACTACTACGACCCGGACAACACGCCGGCTGGCGTGCGCCGGTTCACGTACCGGATCTGCAACGGCACGCCACAGGTGCCCGTAGGCTGCCAGACGTCCGGTCAGATCTCATCCGCGACCTGGATGGTCCCGGCCGGGACGCTGGCTTGGGGAAAGACATCGTTCTGGTACGTCACCGTCTCCGACACGATTGGGTCCAGCCCGGAGATCGGGCCGCTCTACTTCACGCCATTCGTCGCGCAGCCCACCTTGACGAGCCATCTGGCCAGTGCCGGCGAGGAGAGTGAGGTACCGGGCCTGAACCCGTTGGCGGGCAACTACGCCAGTACGGTGACCGATGCGTCGGTGGCCGTGGCAGGTCCGGCCCTGGCGATCACCCGTACCTACAACTCGCAGGATCCTCGCATATCCGGGGCATTCGGCGTCGGGTGGGGGAGTCCGCTCGACCAGAAGTTGCAGGAGGAGGCGCCGGACGGCAACGTGGTGATCACGACGGAGTCGGGTCGCCGGATCCGCTTCGGTCGGAGCTCGGACGGCACCTTCGTGCCACCGGCGGGTGCAAACCTGACGCTGGTACGCACGCCTGGTTCGTGGACGCTGCGCGACCCCCGTGGCTTCCGGCGAGTCTTCGACGACCTCGGGCGCCTGACGTCCGTAACGGATGGCGATGGCAGAGTCCAGTCGTTCCGGTACCACTCATGGGGCGTCCTGGATCGGATCGTGGACGAGACCAGTGGCCGTTCGCTGCGGATCACATGGTCGTCGGGCCGCGTGTCGGCGGTGTCGACCGATCCGCCGGCGGTCGGGGCGCCCGAACCGACGTGGACCTACACGTACACCGGCAACCTGTTGACGTCAGCGTGCACACCGTTGTCGGCGCAGTCCTGTACGACCTACGAGTACAGCACATCCTCGCAGTACCGCTCGGTGGTGATGGACGACGACCCGGTTGCGTACTGGCCGTTCGGCGAGACGACTGGGAGCGTGGCTGAGAACGTCGTCGCCCGTACCGCGGGCAAATACGACGGGACCTACAGCAACGTCACGTTCGGGACCCAAGGCGCTCTAGGGGGCTCGACGGATCCAGCCGCCAGCTTCACGGCAAGCTCGGGCAGTTCGGTGGCGCTGCCGACCAACCTGTTCAACTCGTCCCTCGGGTACACGGTCGAGTTCTGGTACAAGGCCGATCCGGGCGCGAGCGGCGTCCTGCTCGGCCAGCAGAATACGCCATTGTCCGGCTCCCCGACGAACTCCCTGCCGCTGGTCTATGTCGGCACCAACGGCTGGCTCTGCGACGCCAACCCCGTGTCGCCCACGACGACGGTATGCGGCAACGGCACCGTCGCCGACGGGCAGTGGCACCAAATCGTCCTCACTCTCTTCAACAGCCTGGCCGAGATGTACATCGACGGTGCGTGGGACGGCAGCAGCGGCACCACCAACGGGACTCCGGCCGACCACCGGGACATGTCCTATACGTTCGTCGGTAACGGCCGAGCCACCGGCCCGACCCGGATGTACGCGCCCACCGGCCCCGTGAACTTCCCGTTCACCGGTCTGATCGACGACGTGGCCTTCTACCGCCACCCGCTCACCGCGGCTCAGGTGGCTGCGCACTACGCGGCCGGTACCGCGGCGGGCCGGCTTGTCAAGGTGACCGAACCAGGCGGCTTTGTCGCGACCCAGCTCAGCCACGACCCGATGACCGGTAGGATCACCACACTGACCGACCGGCACGGTACCGTGTGGAACCTCAGCGATCCGGTTCCGGATGACGGCGACCAGGTCGTCACGCTGTCGCCGAACACCGGCGAGTCAATCACCTACCGGTACGACGCGGAGCGGAACGGGCGCCTCATCTCGAGAACCGACACGTTCGGTCAGACGACGCGGGAGTACAACGCGGCCGGGTTCCTATCGAAAGTGACTGATCCGAACGGAAACGCAACCGTCTTCGATACCGATGCCCGGGGCAATGTGCTGGGGCGGACGACGTGTCGAGCCGTGGGCAACTGCGCGACGGAATACGCCGGCTACTTCCTCAATGCCTCCGACCCGTTGGATCCGCGTAACGACGTCCGGGTCTGGCAAGCCGACGGCCGATCGGCCTCGGCTTCGGACACGACCTTCCGAACGACGTACGACATAGACGCGGCGGGCAGAGTCACCAAGGCCACCTTGCCGAAACCAGCGGGCCAGAGCAGCGCGCCGACCGAACTGTTCAACTACACCAACGGTACCGAACCAGCCGACGGCAACACGGTTGTCTACACCAAAGCCACCCAGTCCCGTACGTTCCAGCGGGCAGACCAGACGGTGCTGTCGCTGTCTGGGGACGACAATTACCAGCAGATCACCCTGCCGTTCCCGGTGACCTTCTACGGCGCGACGTACAGCAACGCATGGGTGTCCACGAACGGCAACGTCAGCTTCGAGAACCCCGGCGAAAGCAGCTACTTCAACGTGGCCTTGCCAACGTCGTCGAAGCCCAACCTGGCCGCCTACCCGTTCTGGGACGACCTGGTCGTCGACGCCTCGGCCAGTGTCCGGACGGCGGTGACTGGTACTGCGCCGAACCGTACGTTCATCGTCGAGTGGCGCAATGTCTGTCCGTACGGCGACACGGCGAAGCGGCTCGATTTCCAGGTGGCGCTGGCGGAGTCTGGTGAGATCAGCTTCAACTACGCGGGCATCGATGCGGTGCCGTGGGAGCAGGGTGAATCCGCGACAACCGGAGTCGAGTCTGCCGACGGTCAACGGGCTACTCAGCACTCGAACCTTCAGCCCGTACTGGCTTCCGGCACCGCCGTGGTGTTCACTCCGGGCCAGGCCAGGATGCCGGCGGGTCTACTGCTGTCGTCCACCGCCACCAACGGCGGCATCGAGCGCCATTTCTACAGCGGGTCCGGCGACCGGATCCGTACCGTCGACCAGGCCGGGTTGACCACGGTGAGGACGTACGACCGGCTCGGGCGCGTCACCGCCACCACAACGTCGACGGCGACGGAGAACTTCGGTACGACGTCGTTCACGTACAACGCCGCGTCGTTGCCGGCCACGCGCACCGGGCCGGGGGTGTTGAACTCGGTGATGGGGGTGACGCATACGGCGGTGACGACATACGGCTACGACGCGATGGGCCGGATGACCACCCAGACCGTCTCGGACAGCACGGGTGGGGATGCGGCGCGCACGTGGACCTACGGCTACGATCCGGCCGGGCGGTTGATCTCGTCGAGGACTCCGGACGGTGCCACGACCACTCAGGAGTGGAACAACCGGGGTGAGACGGTGAAGGTCACCCGGCCCGGTGGCCTGGTGTCGGAGTATGTCTACGACGAGGCGCATCGGATGATCGAGACGGCCGCGACCGGTCCCGGGGTCGACCCGATGACACCGGGCGCTACGCGGCTGGTGTTGGAGTCGCGCGCCTACGATCCGGCCGGTCGGTTGGCGTCGGCTGTGGACGCCATGGGTCGGGAGACGGGTTACACGTATTACAGCGACAACCGGCTGGCCACGACGAGCCGGGTTCGCCGTGAGGCCCTCGGCAATGTGACCTCCACCACCGTACTGTCCGATGTGGACTATGACCGGGCGGGTAACGTCATCCGGTCGACGGGTTTGGGTGGGGTGTCGACGACGTACACGTACGACGCCGCGGGATACCTGGCCACGTCGGTACTCGACCCCGGTGGACTGGCTCGCACGACCAGCTACACGCGCAACAAGGATGGCACGGTGTCACGCCAGACCCGGACCGGGGCGGCGTCACCGGGTCGGACCGAGAAGACCGACTACGCCTACGACACCGTTGGCCGGCTGACAACATCCACTGTGGACAATACCGGCGGCAGCCCGGCGAGTCTGGTCACCAGGTACGAGTGGAACGAACGGGGACTGCTGACCAAGCAGACCGATCCCACGGGTGTGGCCACGTCAATGGGCTACGACAAGCTCGGCAATGTCACGACGCAGACCGGGGCGCCGCGTACGACCTGGGTCAACGGCGTGCGTACCGACAATGTCGTACCGGTCTCGACGTTGGGACGCAACACGTTCGGCGAGGTGACCGACGCGCGGAACCCGGCCGGGGTCGTGAGCAGCATGGTGCTGGACGCGATGGGCCGACCGACGCAGGTGCGGCTGCCGGCATACACCCCACCGGGTGGGTCGGCGGTCAACCCGACGATCTCGACGCAGTACGACGGGCGGGGACTACCGACGCGGGTGACCGACGAGCTGGGCCGGGTCCGCACGTCGACGTACGACGTCTACGGGCGCGCGCTGACCGCGACCGAGCCGGATCCGGACGGGGCGGGACCGATGGCGGCACCGGTGTGGTCGTACGGGTACGACCGGGTCGGTGAGCTGCTGGATGCGACCGATCCGGCCGGCGCGCACCGGCTGGCGACGTACGACGACCTGGGCCAGGTCCGCACGTCGACGGTCAGCGACCGCGACACCGGGTCCACTGTGTACTACACCACCACGCTGGGATACGACACGTTCGGCAACCCGGCCACGGTGCTCAACCCGTTGGGGCACACGCTGACGCTGGCGTACAACCGCGCCGGGGAACCCACCGGCGTGACGCCGCCGACCGGCCCGGATCTGCAGGTGGCCTACGATTTGGCCGGGCGCACCGTGCGGCAGACCACCGGCGGCGCGCGGGCGGCAACGACCACGTACGACCTGGCCGGCCGGCCGACCGCACAGTCGCAGCACACGGTCACCGGTAGTGTCCTGTCACCTCCGTTGGGGACGGTCACCAATGCTTACGACGGTGCGGGCCGCCTCACGAAGCTGACCACCGCCGCCGGCCGCATCACCAACTACGGCTACGACACCGCCGGGCAGCAGGTTTCGATCAGCCAGCTGGTCGATCCGCTCCAGCCGGCCACCGCGGTGACCGTCGGACTCGGATACGACGCGCTGGGCAACCAGACGCACCTGGTCGACGGGCGCGGCAACGCCACCGATACCACATACAACACGCTGGGTCTGCCCGAGTCGGTAACCGAGCCGTCCACCCCCGCGCACACCGCGGTGGCGGACCGGACCTGGACGACGGTGTACGACGCGGCGGGACAGGCCGTGCAGGAACGGCTGCCCGGCGGGGTGGTCCGCGCCCGGACCTTCGACGGCCTGGGCCGGCTGCTCACCGAGACCGGCACCGGCGGTGGTACGACCACCGCGACCCGGCAACTGGACTACGACGCCCTCGGTCGGGTGAGCAAGGTGTCCGGCCCCGGTGGCGACACCACGTACCAGTGGAACGACCGTGGCCTGCTGTCGGCCACCAGCAGCCCGACCGGCAACGCCAGCTTCGGCTACGACGGCGCCGGACACCTGAGCACCCGTACCGACGTCGCCGGCACCGCGACGTTCACCTACGACCCAGCGGGTCGGCCAGTGACCACAGTGGACCCGCTGACCGGACGCACCATCAGCTACAGCTACGCGGCGACCGGCGAACCCGCCGGATTCACGATGGGCACCGGCGCACCGAGCCGGACCATGAGCTACGACGACCTGGGCCGGCTGGCCACCGACACCTGGCGCAAACCGGACGGCACCGCCGAGTCGAGCACCACCTACGGCTACGACCTCGACGGGACGCTGGCCAGCAAGACCACCACCGGTGTCGCCGGAGCCGGGTCCAACACGTATGGCTACGACGGTCTGAGTCGCCTCACGTCGTGGACCGGGCCGGACGGTCAACTGACCAGCTACGGCTACGACGGGGCGTCGAACCGCACCACCGTCACCACCGCGGCTGGCATCCGAACCACCGCCTTCGATGACCGCAACCGGCAGACATCGGCGACCGGCGCCGGCCAGGCCGACCAGAGCTGGGTGTGGACACCACGCGGCACCCTGGCCTCGACGACGACGAACGGGCAGACCACGTCGTACACCGTCGACGCCTTCGAACGGCTCACCCGCGCCCAGGCGCCCGGGTACACAGTGGACTACACCTACGACGGCCTGGACCGGTTGGCGCAACGCAACGGCGTCGGCTACACCTACGACGACCTGACCAACAACCCGGTCCGGTCACCCAGCTCGGCCGGGGAGGCGCTGACCTTCCGGACGCCGGACGGGACACCGGTCTCCGGCAAGACCGGCACTGCCCCCGCCCGGAGCCTGCTGACCAACCGGCACGGCGATCTGGTCGCCGCGGCCGACCCCGGTACCGCCGCGGTGACCGCCTCGGCGAGCTACGACCCACACGGTCAGGTCACCGCGTCCAGCGGTCAACTGCCGTTGGGCTTCCAGGGCGGTTGGGTCGATCCCGACACCGGGCAGGTCAACGCCCACGCCCGCTGGTACAGCCCCGGCACCGGCAGCTTCACCAGCCGCGACACCGCCACCCTGGCACCGGACCCGGTCGCCCGCGCCAACCGCTACCAGTACGCCAACGCCGCACCCACCGTCTACGCCGACCCGTCCGGGCACGACCCCGGCGGCCGCGACCCGTACGAGGACTGCTACTGGGAAGACGACGAGATCTTCATCTGCCCCGACCCCGGTGGAGGAGGAGGCGGCGGCGGAGGAAGTTCCAGCCCCGTACAGACCAAACCCAAACCCAAGAACAAGTGCACGGGCTCGTGCAAGATACCGTGGCTGCACAAAATCAGCCCGCGCAAGCCACTCGGCAGCGAGCGAAGCCAGCGGCCGCAGAGCGAGGACATCACCGGTGGCAGGCTGATCCTCATCGAACCCGAACCCGTCGAAGCGGTCCTCACCTCCTGCGACACCACCGACTGCACACCCACCCCCATGCCGCAGCCAGCACCCGGCGGGCCGGCACCGCCACCGCCGCTCGGAAACCCCAACCCCACACCAGGCCCATCACCGGCCCCACCGCCACCAGGGACTCCGTTCCCGTTCGAGCTCTTCTGCCGGATACAAAGCGCCATGAACGGGCCCCTGGCCGGATGCATCTGCCTCTACGAACCCCGCGCCTGCTGGGACGCCTTCGTCGGATTCCTCAAAGCCGTCTGGGAATGGATCGTCGCCAACCTGCCCGCCCTCATCGCGCTCATCGGGATAATCCTGGCGGCAGTGCTCTGCGAATTCTTTGCCGAAATCTGCCTGCTATTGACCGCAATAGTCTACGGAGTGGCCACCTTCGTCGGATGCCTGGCCAGCTACAACTGGCCCGCGCTAAAAGAGTGGATCCCCAAATGTTTGTTTGCCGCGTTGGTCGCCGCCGCCGGCGGCGCCCTGGCCGGCGGCAAGGTCGCCCAACAGTGGCACGAACTGTGGAAGCGAGCACGCGACTGGTGGACCAGAGGACGCGGACCCACCATACCCGGCGGACCAGGCGGACCCGCGCCACCACTTCCGCGCGACATCCTGATGGCATTCAACTGACCGTCCACTGAGGAGACACGACATGGATACCAACTTCGCCGCGATCAATATCGTGGCGTCGGATCTGGCGAGATCCATCGCGTTCTACAGACTCCTCGGCCTCGACTTCGTCATCGATGCCGACCACCCCACGCACGCCTCCGCCGAGCTTCCCAACGGCGTACACGTCATGCTCGACGCGCAGGAGGCCGTCATGCAATTCGCTCCGACATGGAGTCCACCGACCGGCAGCTCCCGCGTCGCGTTCGCCTTCGACGCACCGTCGGCCGAAGCGGTGGACGCCCTACACGCGGCGCTGGTGAACGCCGGATACGAGAGCATGCGCAAGCCGTGGAGCGCCGAATGGGGTATCCGGTATGCCACCATCCTCGACCCAGACGGTGTCCCGGCCGACATCCAGGCCTCACTCTAGGAAGGACTGATGAGTAACCGCATTCTTTCTCGGTACCGGATGCAGCCGCTCTCGGTCAGTGCGGAGAGCGCCTGACTCGCGGTGGTCCGCGCCGCGGCCATGTCCCCGGTCGCGGCGTGGACCTCCGCCTGGACCGCCATTGCCATGGCGGCGAGGTGCCGGAAGCGCCCGTCGCCGGCGGCGGCCAGCACGTCGGTGCACGCGGCGGCGGCGCGCTCGTGCTCGCCCAGGCGGAGCAGCGTGGTGGCCGACCAGAACATCGCCTCACATTCGCTGAAGTCGCCCGGACACTCGCGGGCGAGGCGAATCGCTTCCTCGTGCCGCTTCGGGTCGGCCGCGATCAGACCCTGCACCGTGTAGACGACCGGGAGGAAGCGCTGGCCGTCCACTTCGACGATGAGCGTCATGGCCGCCGTCACCGCGTCGGTGGCCGCTTCGGTGTTGCCGCACTCGAACTCCAGCATTCCGAGGTTGGCCAACGCGCAAGCCTCGGCCAGGCGGTCGGGCAACACCCGCAATGCGGACAGCACGGCGACCAGGTGCTCCCGAGCCGCGGCCAAGTCACCCTGGGCCAGCAACGCCTCGACCAGGGTCAGTTGGGCAACGGCCGCGCCGAGGGCCATGTCCGAAGTGGAGAACAGGTCCATGGCCGTCGTGGTGTGCCTGACCGCGTCGTCGAGCCGGCCGTTACTGCGCGCCAGATCGCCGAGGTTGACCCGGATGTTGCCGGCCAGGCCGGCGGGTGGCTGGAGGTCGAGGGCGCGCGTGTAGCAGTCCATGGCCCGCTCCGGAAGGCCCGAGTCGCCATAGAAGAGGCCGAGGTTGCTGAGGCTCGCGACGGCGCCTTCAGCCCAGCCGATCTCCTCGGCGAGGTCGACCGCGTGAGTCAGCAAGGTAATCGCCGCGGGGTCGCGGTCGAGCCACCAACGCGCGGTAGCCACACTCAGCCGGCCGGCGATCTGCGCCGCGATGTCGCCGGCCTCCTCGGCCAGCCGCAGCGCGAGCTCGGCCGCCGTGAGCCAGTCGGACATGAGCAGCCGGATACCGAAGTAGCCGCGCATCGTGTCGGCCAGCCGCCAGGCGGTCTCCGGCTCGCCGTCGTCGTCGGCGGTCGCGATCGCGGCGAGGAGGCTCGGGCGTTCCGCATCCAGCCACGCGATCGCGTCGGCATTGGAGGCGAACAGCGACGGCTCCGCGTCGGGTCCGCCGGGCAGGCGCAGCATCTGCGGGTAGGCGACCTGCGCCGCCGCGGCGCAATGACGTAGGTAATGCGCGTAGAGGCGGCGGCGGGCGGCCAGGCGCGCGGACAGTGGCTCGACCGACTCGCACACGCCGAGGGCGTACCGATGCAGCAGGTCGTGCATCGCGAACCGACCGCCCGGCGTCGGTTCGATCAGGTGGGCGCGCATGAGCCGCCGGAGGTCGCCGTCGACCTCGGCCGCGGCGGTGGCGGCCGCGGCTGCCGGGCTGAAGTCTGGCCCGGGAATCGTGCTCGTCAGCCGGAACAGCCGCTGCCCGGCGGCGTCGAGGCGGTGGTACGAGTGGTCGAAGGCGGCCCGCGGGCCAGCTCCGGCGTCGTCGTCGAGGTCGAGCGCGGCCGGCCATACCGCGTCCTGCACCTCGGTCACCATGGCCTCGACGGTCGTGTGGCGGCCATCGGTGAGGTTGGCGGCGACCACCCGCAACGCGAGGGGCAGGTGACCGCACAACCGAGCCAGCTCCGCCGCGTGCTTTGGGGCCGCGGCGACCTCGGGGCCTGCCATCCGGGCGAGCAGCGCGACCGCGTCAGGGCCGGGCAACGGGCCGAGCGTGATGCGATGGGCGCCGTCCCGGGCGACCACGCCGGCGAGGCGCTGCCGGCTGGTCACGATGACGAGTACGCCCCGGCCGCCCGGCAGCAGGTCACGCACCTGGTCGGCGTGGTCGGCGTTGTCGAGAACGACCAGCAGTTGGCGGTTGGCGACCGTACTGCGGTACACGGCGGCCGCCATCGGGACGTCGACCGGGATCTGCGCGGGTGTCACACCGAGCGACCGCAGGAGCGAGGTCAGCGCGTCGATCGGCAGCATCGGCGGATCAGCCGAGTAACCGCGCAGGTTCACGTACAGATGGTCGGCGCCGGTTCTGTCCGTCCACCGGTGTCCCCAGTGGACGGCCAGTGCGGTCTTGCCGACACCCGGTCCGCCGGTGATCAGCAGTGGGGCCGACTCACCGGCTCGCACGGCCCACGCATCCATCTCGGCCAGCTCGGTGTCGCGACCGGTGAAGTGAACGACATCGGGCGGCAGCTGAGCCACTGTCGGTCCGTCGGCGGCCGACGCGATCGCGATACCGAGGTACCGGCCCGGATCGTGGCCGCGGACGATCGCCAGGTACGCCTGCTGCAGCGGCTCGGACGGTGACAGGCCGAGCTCCTCGGACAGCGCTTCACGACCCTCGTGATAGCTCGCGATCGCGTCCGCCGGCCGGCCCGATCGGTACAGCGCGGTGATGTGCAGACCGCGGAGGCGTTCCCGCATCGGCGATTCCACGAGGCATTCGCCGGCCGCCGTCGCCGCCTCGCGATGCTCGCCCAGCACCAACGTGGCGTGGATCAGGTCTTCGAGCGCGCTCAATCGCAGCTCGGTCAGCCGAACGATCGTCGGTCGCAGCCGGTCCACATCGGACACATCGGCCAGGGCGGCGCCGCGCCACTGATCGAGCGCGGTGGCGAGCAGCTTCCGGCCGACGGTCGTGTCGCCCGCCGCGATCGCGCTGCGGCCTTCGGCGATGAGATCCTCCGCCACTGTCGAGTCGACCTCGTCGCGGCTGACGTCGATCCGGTACCCGTGCGCGTCCCGGACGATTCGCGTCTCGCCCACGACGCGACGCAGTCCGTGAATGTAGACCTGGAGGTTCTTGGCGGCGGTGCGCGGTGGAGCCTGGCCCCACACGGCGTCGATCAGCGTGTCGGCGGAGACCGGCCGGTTGGGCTGGCTCAACAGCATGGCGAGCACGACACGCGCCTGCCGGCCACCGAGCTGGACCGGATGGCCGCCACGGGTAGCGGTGAGAACGCCCAGCACGCCGAAGCGCATCGATGCCGTCACCGGCGCCTCCCTCCCGTCGCCGGTCACCTTACGACATTCCCGTTACGCGCCGCAGCCTGCGCATAAACCAACGTCATACCGGAGCCAAACCGCGTTGTCCGATTCTCTGCCGGTGGTCGGCACGCGCCGGCTGTGCTCGCCGTCCATCCACGGGCGGTGAGCTTCCGCGACGGGGGAGGGCATTGTGCTATCGACTCGACGGATCGCGATCGCCGCCACGATCGGCCTGCTCGTTCAGTCGTTGGTAGGTTCCGGCCTCGCCTCAGCCGCCGGCGGCACGCCCGCGCAGGACGAGGCCGGTGCCCTCGCGGCTGCCCATACCGGCGGCCAACGTGTCGAGCTGCTGGGTCGCCGCACGGAGACGGGTCAGGTCTTCGCCAACCCGGACGGCACCTTCACGCTCCAGGAGCACCTGCGCCCCCACTGGGTAAAGCGATCCAACGGGGTATGGGTGGACGCCGACCCCACGTTGCGACGCAGTCCGGACGGCACGGTCTCGCCGGTGGCGACAACGGTCTCGATGACCTTCTCCGGTGGCGGCCACGCACCGATGGCGACCATGTCGAGCGCCGCCGGGACGATGTCGCTCACCTGGCCGGCCGCCTTGCCGGTACCGGTGCTCGACGGCAACGTGGCCACCTACCCGGAGATTCTGCCCGGGGTGGATCTGCGCATCGTCGCCGACGTCGACCGGTTCACCCACATCTTCGTGATCAAGAGTCGGGCGGCCGCGCGGAGCCCAGCCGTCCGGCGGCTCACGGTCGGGATCGACCTCGGCGGGCTGCGCCTGCGGCCCGGGGCAGGCCAGGCACTCGAAGCCGTGGATGCCAGCGGGACCGCGGTCTTCCGCGGGTTGTCGCCCTTGATGTGGGACTCGACCGACAAGGTCGCCGCGGCCAGGGGCATCGCCACCGACCCGAAGCAGGCGCCGGTGGCGGCCACCCTGTCGGGCGGCTCGCTGGTGCTCGAGCCGGACCCGGCCATGCTGGACGATCCGAAGACGCCGTTCCCGCTCTACATCGATCCGGAGTGGACACCGGTCAGCGGCCCCAAGAGCCATTGGTCGGTGCTGCGGCAGAGCGATCCGAGCACGTCGTACTACGACCGGAGCTCGATCGCGTCCTCCGACAGTACCTACGGCATGATGCGGGCCGGCTTCAACGACTTCGAGGGCCCGACCTACCGCGACCGCTCGGTGTGGCAGATGAACATCTCGGCGGTGCGGTACATGCACATCAACACCGCCAAGTTCGTGCTCACCCAGCAATGGTCAGGCGCTGCCTGTACGGACGGTACCAAGCGATGGACCGATCTGCGCCACCTCAACTCGACCTTCAGTTCGTCTACCACCTGGAACACGTCGTGGAACTCGAACGGATCGGGTTGGGGCGCCACGCTGTCATCGTCGGCGGCGATCAAACGGGCCGGCTACAGCTGCAAACCGGACCGGGTGGAGTTCCCGGTGACCGCCCAGGTAGCCGCCGACGCCGCCGTCGGCAGCAACTTCCTATGGGTCGGACTGAGGGCGCGCAGCGAGACCGACAAGTACTCGTGGAAGCGGTACAAGAACGACGCGTTCGTGGAAATCACGTACAACCGGTACCCGAACGCTCCCGCACCCGTCGCCGGCGCGGCCACCGACGGCAAGCCGTGCGCCACCGGTACCAGCCGGCCGTGGGTGACCACCGGCACGCCGACGCTGGCAGCCAAGCACTCCGATGCCGACAACGGACAGGCGACACTGACCACGCGCTTCTACTGGTGGCCACTTGGCGGCACGCGGCCGGCGGACACCGCGACCACCGGCGTGAAGGACTACCCCGGCTCCAACGGCGCCAACGCCACCCCGACCTTGCCGGCCGGTCAGGTGCTCGACAGCACCACCTATGTGTGGCAGGCCCGTACCTTCGACGGGATCGACTGGGGGCAGTTCTCCGCACCGTGTGAGTTCACCGCCGACACCGACCCCCCGAACAAACCGTCCTCGGTGACCGCCGGCTTCTACAACGCCTCGACGAGTACCGGTGGGCCGGGCATCGCGGACACCTTCACCTTCAATCCGCCCGCGACCGGAGCGAACGAGGTGACCGGCTACATCTACGCCCTCGACGGCGGCATCAACCCGGCGGCCGGCGTGTCGGTCGACACCGTCGACCCGAACACGTTCGTCGGTACCGCGTCGATCGCGCCGACCCACGACGGCACCACGGCGTTGAACGTCTGGACGAAGGACCGGGCCGGCCGTCCCTCCGACGGGTACGTCACGTTCACGATGCAGGTCTCGCCCGGTGGGCTCGCGGCCGAGTACACGTTCGAGGGCGCGAGCCCGACCGCGGACGTGACCAACCACGGGAACAACCTGGCGAGCCTCCCGGCCGGAGCGACCATTGTGGACGGTCGAACGAGCTCCGCGGCCGACCCGAACAAGGCGTTGTCGTTGAACGGATCCGGCTACGCCGAGACCGCCTCCAGCCCGCTCGAGTCGGTGGCGAACGGCAGTCCGGTGAACGTCCGTACCGATGCCAACTTCACCGTCTCCGCCTGGGTCAGGATCTCCTCCGCCGGTACCGTCGACCAGACGGCGGTAGCCATCAACGGCACCAACACCGCGGCCTTCGTGCTGGGCTACGGGTCGGAGAACAAGTGGGTCTTCCGGATGGCCGAGTCCGACCTGGCCACGCCGCAGGTACGTAGCGCGGTGTCCAGCGCCGCCCCGACGACGAACAAGTGGACCCATCTCGCCGGCACATACGACGCCACCACCAAGAAGCTGACGTTGTACGTCGGTGGCGTTGCTCAACCCACCACCGCGACGTTGACAACCGGCTTCAACGCGACGAAGAAGCTGTCGATCGGCGCCCAGTCGATCGGCACCACCCACCCCAAGCCGCTGACCGGCGCGATCGACGATGTGCGCTTCTACAACAGCATCGTCAACCCGGTGGAGATCCAGCGGCTCGCGGCGCCCCGCAAGCCCGTGGTCACCGTTCTTTCCGCTGTACCGGTTCCCGTGGGTACCGGTCCGCAGGTGAAGTTCGACTCACTGGGCGACACGAACGTGACGGTCTTCCGGCACAGCCTGAACTTCCCGCTGCCCAACCTGACCAACAACGCGGTCGGCGGCGCCTACACGCACACGTACCCGGCCGTGACCACCGCTAGTACGCAGACGATCCGAGCCCGGGCACAGGACGCCAACAACCTGCAGAGCGACCTGGTGACGGTCACCGTCCAGTCCATCGCCAGCACGGTGTCGCTGACCGGCGTGATTACCGATGCGGCGGGCAACCCGATCCCCGGTGCCGCCGTATCGCTGAACCCCGGCGGTCTCACCACGACCAGTGCCGCGAACGGCTCGTACTCGTTCACCGGCTTCACGGCGGGTACCTACACGGTGTCCGCGGTGGCTGGAAACCGTTGCGCGGTAACCGGAAACACCGACGTAGCCGTCAACGGCGCGACAACGGTGAACCTGGCTCTGGTCGCGGAGGTCCGCGACGCGTTCGGGTACAGCTGCGGCGACGGTACCGGCGGCTACACGAACGCGACCACGCTGCTGCCCATCTCGGGAGACGAGGGCATCACGCAGGTGTCGCTGCCGTTCACCATGCCGTTCTACGGCCAGCCGACCACGGCCGTATGGGTCGACGTGAACGGCCTGGTGCTGGCGGCCAACCAGACCCATCCGCACGCGGACGACGCCGCCGCGCTGCCGAACCCGTCCGCTCCGAACAGCGTCATCGCACCGTACTGGGCCGACCTGGAAATCGACTCGAGCTCGGGTGTCTACACGCTCGCGAGCGGAAGCGCGCCCAACCGCTCGTTCACCATCGAGTGGCGCAACGTCTTCCCGCACGGCGACCCGGCGCACAGGTTCGGCTTCGAGACGGTACTCCGCGAGAACGGCGCCATCAGCTTCGCGTACACCGGAATCGGCGATCCGGTCGAGGCCGGCGCGAACGCGGTCGTCGGCATCGAAAGCCAGGGCGGGTACGCCGGCCTGACCTACCTCGCCGACGAAGCGGCGCTGATCAGCGGCGGCTCGGTCACGTACTCCTACCCGACCAACCCCGGTACCCTGCCCAGCGCGACCATCAGCGGCACGGTGACCGCCGGCGGTGCGGCCGCGGCCGGAACGGTCGTGATCCTCGACCCGATCGGGCTGAGCACGGTCACCGACGCGACCGGTAGCTACCGCTTCGACGCGCTGGCCGACGGCGCCTACCACATCACCGCGCAGACCTGTGCCGAGTCGGCATCTGCCGACGTCACGATCGCGGGCGGCTCGGTGGTCAGCAACCTGGCCATCGCTCAGGGCCTCGACGCATTCGGCTACGTGTGCAGTGTCGCCTCGGCGCCGTGGATCCCCGCCGACACCACGGTCCTGCCGCTGTCCGGCGACGACCAGAGAATCCCCGTCACACTGCCGTTCGCGGTGCCCTTCTACGGACAGAGCATCAGCAACGTGTGGGTGGAGACCAACGGGATCGTCTATTTCACCCAGCCCGTCGGCACGTACCCGGACAACCCGGCGCTGCCGACGGCCGAGCCCACCGGATTCGTCGCTCCACTGTGGGACGACCTCGTCATCGGAGCCACCGGTAGCGTGCGGACCACGACCATCGGTACCGCGCCGAACCGGCAGGTGGTCCTCGAGTGGCGTAACGCCTCGTTCTTCACCGACTCCACGACGTTCGTCAGCTTCGAGGTGTTGTTGAGTGAGAACGGCAAAGTCACCTTCAACTACCTGGGCCTGACCAACGATCTGGGCCGCGGGGCCGCCGCGACGGTCGGCATCGAAGGTACCGACGGCACCTCGTACCTGTCGTATCTGCACGACGAGCCGAAGCTGTTGGATGGCGAGGCT